>MDSY01070245.1_pt1 | contig 18130 bp, 17 predicted proteins | sample 811131 | NCBI WGS metagenome assembly MDSY01 (sample SAMN05326643, study PRJNA326480) | marine metagenome | isolation source: seawater | place: Atlantic Ocean: South West | collected 2010
ATGTGATTTGCAAAGTAGAAGATAATTTTTTAGCAGAAAATAAATTGACGAAAAGTACAATGAAATTAATTTTTGATGAAAACGAATTTAAAAAATTATTAACCAACCTTAAAATAGAAAAAACTGTGTCTGGTGGATCAGTGGCAAATTCAATAGTAGGCATATCTCAGCTAGGTAATAAAGTAGGTTTCATAGGAAAAGTATCTGATGACGATCTTGGAAGTAAATACGAAGAAGGATTAAAAAAAGAAAAAGTAGAATATTTTTATTCTAAAAAAAAAGAAGAATTGCCAACAGGAACTTGCTTGATTTTGGTTACACCGGACTCAGAGCGAACCATGTGTACATTTTTAGGTACTGCAGGAAAAATTAATGAAAACGATGTTAGTTCTGATGCAATTAGAAAAAGTGAAATAATATTTCTTGAAGGTTATCTTTGGGATGAAGGTGAACCTAAAAAAGCATTTGATAAAGCAATTAATAATGCAAATAAGGTGGCAATGTCATTATCAGACAAATTTTGTGTTGATAGACATAAAACTCATTTTTTAAATTTAGTGAAAAATAAATTAGATATTACATTTGCTAATGAACAAGAAATTACATCATTAATAGATGCTAAAAATTTTGATGAGGTAATAAACTTTTCCAAACAACTTGATAAAATAATAGTTCTTACTAGAGGAGAAAAAGGGGCCATAGCAATAAAAGGGAACGAAGTAGTTGAATGCGGTGTTCAAAAAAATCTTAAAATTCTTGATTTGACTGGTGCAGGAGATCTTTTTGCTGCTGGTTTTTTACATGGCTATGTAAATAACTTTTCAATTAAGGAAAGTTTAGAAAAAGGAACAGAAATGTCTTCCAAAGTTATTCAACAAATTGGTGCAAGACTTTAACTCTACTTTTTTTTTCTTTTAAAACTACCTTTACCTTTTTTAGGTTTTACTATTCTTGGTTTATACTTTCTGGACATTAAATCTTTTGCTATATAATTTTTTTTATTCATTTAAATAATATCCGCTTTTAGAACTTACTATAAAATTTTCATCATTAAAATATTCTTTAATTTTTTTTCTTAATCTATAAATATGCGTTTCAACTGTATGAGTTTCTAAATCAGAAATATAACCCCATACCTCTTTTTGTAAACTTTGAATATTTTTAGGTTCAGTGTGATTATTAAGATATAATATAATTTCAATTTCTTTTTCAGTTAATTTTAAAAACTTTTCTTCAATAAAAATTTTTCTAGAATTTAAATCAATTTTATACTTTTTTAAAATAATTTCAGACTGATTATTATATTTTTGTTTTAAAAGATTTATATTTAATAAGTCAACCAATTTTTCTATTTTAATTGGTGTATTATCTAACATCAAAAATTTATTTTTACTTATTTCATTATTTTTAAAATTATGATTTTTGCCAGTTAAAATTAAATAATTACCATACTTGGTTGTATCAATATTCAAGATTTCTTTTTCACTATTTGATTTTACTAAATCAAATTTTAGATTTTGCTTAACTTCGTTTAAAATATTGAATAAAATATCAAAATTATAAACTATGATACTTTGTTTATTCATTGGATGTTAAAATATGATAATTAAGTTAAAAAATAAAGAAAAGTTAATTATAAATGATTTTATATTTAGATGTAGTATTGGTTTAAAAGGGTTAAATAAAAGCAAAATTGAAGGTGATAAATCAACTCCATCAGGAAATTTTAATTTAGGAAATTTATATTATAGAGCAGATCGAGTAAAAAAACCCGAAACAAATTTAAAGTGTATAAAAATAGAAAAAAATATGGGATGGTGTAATGACTCTAAAAGCAAACATTATAATAAACAAATTAATATAACTAAAAAAATTAAAGCCGAAAAACTTTATCGTAAAGACTATAAATATAATTTATTCATAAATATAAAATACAATTCAAATAAAATTAAACCATTTAAAGGAAGCGCTATTTTTATTCATCTAACTAATAACTATAAACCTACTGCTGGATGCATCGCTTTGAAAAAAAAAGATTTTTTAATAGTTGCTAAACTTTTAACTAAAAACAGCAGAATTTTTATAAGTTAAGATCTCGGACCAAAAATTTTAGATCCTATTCTTATAAATGTAGAACCATGTTTTATTGCATTTAAATAGTCTGCCGACATCCCCATACTTAACTCTTTAAGATTTAGATTATCATTAAGTTTTTTCATCTCTGAAAAATATAGCTCAGATTTTCCATCATCTGGAGGTAAACACATTGTTCCTATTACATCTAAACCTAGTTCTATACAAGAATTATAAAAATTTCTTAATTCATTTTTATTAATACCTGTTTTTTGTATTTCGTTTCCAATGTTAATTTGAATAAAAATTTTTGGTTTTTTATTAAATTTTTTTTGTTCGTTAGAAATTTTCATTGCAAGTTTTATATTGTCAACCGAATGAATATAATCAAATAAATCTACAACATATTTAACTTTGTTTGTTTGAAGTTTTCCAACTAGATGCAATTTAATATTAGCAAAATTTTTTTTCAAATTGGACCATTTTTCTACAGCCTCTTGTACCTTATTTTCGCCGAAGTGTTCATGGCCATGTTCAATTAACGGCATAATTTTTTCTATTGGAAAAGTTTTAGAAACGGCAATTATATTTGCTTTATTATTGCTTTTTTTTTCAATTTCATTATTTACAGATAATAAGTTATTGATTGTATAATGCATTTACATAATTTTAAAATTTTTCATTTTATTAATTCTTTTGAATTAAACTATATAAGAAAATTGGATAAAAAAATAAACCTTATTTATAGAAATTATGAAAAACCAATTAATTATAAATTATTAGTTAATTTAAGAAATTACTGTAAAAGTAATAATATTAAATTATATATTGCTAATAGCCTTAAAATTGCAAATAAATATAATTTAGATGGAGTTTATATCCCATCATTTAATAAAAAAATGATAGTTTCAAAAAATAATGTTAAAAAAAATTTTAAGATTCTAGGGTCTGCTCATAATATAAAAGAGATAAGACAAAAAGAAATGCAAAATGTTGAATACATTTTTTACTCTCCGATTTTTATAGATAAAGGTAATAATAAAAAGGTATATATATATAATCTGTCCAAAGTCATTAAACTAACAGACAGTAAAATAGTTGCTTTAGGAGGAGTAGATAAAAATAATTTAAAAAAACTTAAATTAGTAAATTGTAAAAGTTTGGCTTATATATCAAACATAATTCATTAAATGAACGACTTAGAAAAAAAAATAATTGAATTAAATTCACAGTTAAATAAAGGAAAATTCGATTTAGCTTTAAAAGAGTGTCTTAATCTAAAAAAAACTTATAATGAAAATTCATTCTTAGATAATTACATTGGTCTTATATATAAAACTATGGGTCAATTAGATTTTGCAGAAAAATATTTTCTTAGCTCTTTGAAAATTAATCCTCAAAATTTTGCAGCTATAAATAATCTCGCAAATACTTATGAATCTGAAAATGAATTAAAAAAAGCAATAGAAAACTACCACAAAGCTTTAAATATTAAACCAGATTACATCCAATGCCTTATAAATTATGGGCAACTTAAGTTGAAATTAAATAATCATGTGGGAGCAATAGATTTATTTTTAAAATCAATAAGTCTTGATCCTTATAAAAAAGGAACATGGGAGGGAAATTTTAATTTAGCAACAGCATATATGCAATTAAATGACAAAGAAAATGGCATTAAATATGCAAGAAAAACTCTAGAGATCAAACCTGATTTTTCCTTTGCAGACAAATTAATATCTAATGCAACAGATTATAATTTAGATGATAGTCATATTTACGAAATAGAGTCGAAATTAGAATCTACAAAATCAAATTTAAACAAAGGAATTTATCATTTTATATTAGGAAAAGCCTATGAAGATAAAAATAATTATGATGAATCTATTAAAAATATAATTGAAGGTAACAAAATAGTTAGAGAAGGAATTAAATATAAAGTTGAAGAACATATCCAAAGTATAAAAAAGGTTATGGAAGAGTTCAAAGATATTGACTTCAAAAAATTTAAAAAAACAATAAATAGTAATAAAAAAATTATTTTTATAGTCGGAATGCCAAGATCAGGTACAAGTTTGGTTGAGCAGATATTATCATCTCACAGCAAAACATATGGGGCTGGGGAAACAACACTGCTTGAAAATCAGCTTAAAAAAGAATTTTTTTCAAATAAATTTGACTTAAATAACAATAAATTAATTGAAGAAATTTATAAAAAGTATGAAGAAAACATATCTTTTTTTAACCCAGAAAAAATTATCATTGATAAATCTTTATTAAATTTTGTTTGGATAGGATTTATAAAATTATTATTTCCAAATTCATATATAATAAACGTAAAAAGAGACCCTTTTGAGAACTGTATATCTTGCTTCAAAAACCACTTCGAAGGTGGGTTGCCATTTACTTATAATCAACAAGATCTTGCATTCTTTTACAACAATTATGTCAAAACTGTTGAATTTTGGAAAAATAAATTAGGTTCATTTATATATGAAGTAAAATACGAAAATTTAGTAAGTGATTCAAAAAATGAGATCAAAAAATTATTAAATTTCTGTAATTTAGAATATGAAGATAATTGTCTCAATTTTCACAAAAATAAATCTCCTGTTAAAACTTTAAGTATGATCCAAGTAAGAAAGCCAATTTATAAAAGTTCTTTAAAACAAAGCGAAAAGTTTAATTATAAAAAAGAATTCTCTGAACTATATTCTGGTCTAAAAAATTCTATGTAAAAAAAAAGGCCCCGAAAAATCGGGGCCTTTTAAATTAAATATCTACTATTCTTAGAATGATAATTTAACTGAAAGTTCTAAACTTTCATCTGTTTCAGCAGAAACACCGTTTACGTTATCAGCTTCGTTAGCAGCTACTCTGATAGATGCAGAACCCATAGTGTATGCAGCACTTATACCAGAAGAATCTTCTGTTATGTTTGATCCACTTGGAGCATCATCTTCGTTATCCGCTTGGTTGTAAGAAACAGATAGATTTTCGTTAACTGCAAAAGCTATACCGAATTCTTCAACATTGTTACCATTAGCACCAGCAGCTCCACTTTGAACTTCAGATACTTGGTAACCTACTGACAATGCACCGTTAACATAGTTAATAGCCATAGTCATTTCTGTGTCATCGTTAGCTGTAGCAGCTGACATAACTTCAGTTTTACTAGAACCATAAGCTAATGTTAAACCTTCTATCATAGAAGGTGCATATGTAATTGCGTAGTTTACGTTAGACGAAGTTTCTCCAGCACCTGATGTTCCACCAGCTTGTGAGCTAGTAGCAGATACACTTGGATGGTAAGCTAGTGATAATGATAATCCACCGTATGATGGAGAAGCATATCCTAACACACTTGTATTTCCAGCACCGTTTAATGAGTTACCTGATCCAGATACTCCGTGACCAGCTTCTTCATAAGCAGTTGGAACTTCGTTTTTCAATGTATTTATACCAGCGATACCAACACCTTGGTCAAATGAGAACGTACCCATATCACCCATAGTAATTTTAAGTGAGTTAGAGTCTGTTGCTAAATCTTGACCAGCGAAGCCAGTAAATACTGAGTAAGACCATCCATTGTCCATTTCACCTGTACCAGTTACTGATATAGTGTGAGATAAACCGTATGGGTTACCAGTGTCGTCTGACGTACCACCAGAGTTTGTGTAAGTAAATTCACCTGAACCAGTTAAGCTAACATCTGCGTGTGCAGAAAACATAGCTAAAGAACCAGCTAAAGCTGAAAGACCTACTTTTCTTAGTTTGTCCATAATTGTCTCCTTTTTTTATTCTTAATAATTATTATGAATAGCGGATTTTTATCAGATCTTACTAATTGATGTTTTTGAAAGTAATAAAATACCCTATTTTTTTCAATTTTGTGATAATTTTACAACATAAAATTTATTAATAAATTGGCCATTAATTTGTGTTTTTTGCTGTTTTTTATTTATTTTTATGAAAATAGCCTTACAAATCAATTTTGGCTTAAATTCTGAGGATATTTTGTGACTAAATTATTAAAAATTATAACTATTTCTGTAATTCTATTATCGTTGTTAAATGCTTGTGGAATATATCGCCCCGTGGATAGCAGAAAAATTCCTGTTAATGAAGCAGAAAGAGTTAAAAAAAATATCGAAGAAGGTAGAGGAATAAAAATTATGGGTGACTCCAAAAGAGGTGGTGATTTTCAGTTTGCCTCTTCTAACCCAATGTGGAGAGCATCGCTTGAAACACTAAATTTTTTACCTTTAGCAAATGCAGATTACAGCGGTGGAATTATAATTTCTGATTGGTATTCTCCTGATGAAAATAAAAATGAGTCGATAAAAATAACTATCAGATTTTTAAGTAATGAGATTCGACCAGATGGTATAGAGGTTTCTATTTTTAGAAAAAATTGTAAAATTTTTGAAAACTGCAAAGTGATAAATTCAAGCAGTAATATTGGAAACGAAATTAAATTAGCAATAATTAAAAGAGCTGTAGAAATTGAAAGAATGGATGCAAAAAATAATCCTAACAAAAGAGGCATCACTTTGGATAGTTCGGGAAAAATACCAAAAAATTAATTTAAATAAATAATGCAGTTTTAATTTAATAATTTATTTTAATGGAAAGATATAATTTTAAAATTGTCGAAGAAAAATGGCAAAATAATTGGGAAAAAAATAAATCTTTTAAAACTCATTTAGATTTAAATAAAAAAAAATTTTACTGCTTAGAAATGTTTCCATACCCTTCGGGTAGAATACACATGGGTCATGTAAGAAATTATACAATAGGTGATGTATTGGCTAGATACAAATCTATGAATGGATTTAATGTATTGCATCCAATGGGATGGGACTCGTTCGGTATGCCTGCAGAAAATGCCGCTAAAGAAAATAATCTACATCCAAAAAGTTGGACTGAGAACAATATTTTGATGATGAAAAAGCAGCTTAAAAAACTTGGTTTATCTTTAGATTGGGATAGAGAAATCTCTACATGTAGCCCCGAATATTATAAACACCAACAATCTTTCTTTTTAGATTTATATGATAAAGGCCTTGTATATAGAAAAGAAAATTATGTTAATTGGGATCCTGTTGATGAAACTGTTCTAGCAAATGAGCAAGTAATTAATGGACGAGGCTGGAGATCTGGTGCAGTTGTAGAAAGAAAAAAATTAAATCAATGGTTTTTCAATATATCTAAGTTTTCAGAAGATTTATTAGAAGGTTTAAAAAAATTGGATAATTGGCCTCAAAAAGTAAAAACTATGCAAAAAAATTGGATAGGAAAATCTTTTGGTTGTGAAGTAGATTTTAAAATTGAGGGAAATGAAACTATAAAAAAAATAAAGTGTTTTACGACAAGACCTGATACGCTTTTCGGATTTTCATTTTTAGCTCTATCTGTTGATCATCCTTTAGCTAAATTATATGAAAAAGATAAAAATTTTAAAAAATTTAAAGACGAATGTGGCAAAACTGGAACAACAGAAGAGTCTATTGCAAATGCTGATAAGCTGGGTTTTAAAACCGATTTAACTGCAATTAATCCTTTAGATAGTTCTATTAAAGCTCCTGTTTATTTTGCTAATTTTGTTCTTATGGATTATGGATTTGGTGCAGTTTTTGGTTGTCCGGCTCATGATCAAAGAGATTTTGATTTTGCAAAAAAATATAAATTAAATATTAATTGGGTTGTAAGACCTGAAGATAGTAATGATAATTTTAGATCTGAAGAAGCTTATACTGGTACAGGTATAATTTTTAATTCAAAATTTTTAAATGGTCTAAAAGTTCCTGATGAATCAATAGTTAAAACTATAGACTATCTAGAAAAAAACAATTTAGGGAAAAAGAAAATTAACTTTAGATTAAAAGATTGGGGAGTATCCAGGCAAAGGTACTGGGGATGCCCAATTCCAATAGCATATAATGAAAAAAATGAAGTTGTAAAAATACCAAAAAATGAATTACCAGTTTTGTTACCAGAACAAGTGGATTTAAATGTAAAAGGAAATCCATTAGACTCTAACAAAAAATGGAAGGAAATTAGAATTAATGGCAAAAAGCATTTTAGAGAAACAGACACTCTTGATACTTTTGTGGACTCTTCATGGTATTTTTTAAGATTTTGCTCAGCATCAAAAGATGATTCAGGTTTCGACCAAAAAGAAATTGATTACTGGCTTCCTGTTGATCAATACATTGGAGGTGTTGAGCATGCTATACTTCATTTGTTATATTCACGTTTCTTTATGCACGCTCTGTCACACAAGAGTGATAAATTTAAACTTAAAGAACCTTTTGAAGGTTTATTTACTCAAGGAATGGTTTGTCATGAAACTTATAAAGATAAAAATAATAATTGGGTAAGTCCTGAAGATGTGTATTCTGATGATGAAAAAAATTTTTTTTTAAAAAGTAATAAAGAAGAAAAAATTACTGTAGGATCCTCGGAGTCCATGTCAAAATCAAAAAAAAATACGATTGATCCAGAATTAATAATAAAAAATTATGGCGCAGATTCTGTAAGATTATTTATTTTATCTGACAGCCCTCCTGAAAAAGATGTACAATGGTCTGAACAAGGTATGCAGGCTTCATATAAATTTATTCAAAAACTTTGGCTAATGCATCAAAAAATAATTAAAAAAGTTCAAAGCGAAACTAAAATTGACAAACCAGATATAGATTTAAACGAATTTACAAATCAATTAATAAATAAAATTAACACTAATATAGAACGTTTCCATTATAATGTAATTATTGCTAATTTTTATGAGATGTACAATTATATAATTAAGATTATAGATAAAAAAATAGATCCAGATAATTTAAAAAAAAATTATATTAAAATATTAAGTCTTTTAATTCCAGTTATTCCACATTTTGCAAATGAGTGTTTAAAAGATATTCAAAAAGAAAAAGAATATATCTGGCCATTGGTAGATAAAAAATATTTAGTTTCAAAATTTACTAATATTGTTATTCAAATTAATGGTAAAAAAAAGGATTTGATTAAAACAAATATAGATATAACTGAAGATGAACTATTAGAACAAATTGTAAAAAGTGATAAGATTAATAAATATTTAAGAAACAATAAAATAATAAAGAAAATATTTGTTCCTAATAGATTAATTAACTTAATTATAAAATGAAAAAAATACTAATTATACTTTTGTTTATATTTATATATGCTTGCGATTATACACCCATATATAGTACAGGAAGTGCTAAATTTAAACTTAATGACATTGAAGTAACTGGAGATAAAAAAATTAATAAAATTATTTTAAAAAAAATTTCAAGATTAAAAGAAAATTCGAGTAACTTAATTTATGATTTAAAAATTAATTCTTCATTAGAAATTAACCCAGTATCAAAAGATGAAAAGGGAAATACCAAAATTTTAGAAATGTCCATTTCTGCTGATATAAATATATTAAAAAATAATATAACGATACAAAACAAAAGAATTTCCGAAAACTTTAGTTACGAAAATAATGAAAATAAATTCCAATTAAATCAGTATGAAAAAGATATACAAAAAAAACTTGTAGAAAGAATAATTGATAACTTGACTCTATCTTTGGGAACTTTGGAATGATAATTAAATCCTTTGAACTAAATAAACTAAACAAAGAAAAAGCAAATATAATTTTACTTTATGGTGAAAATGAAGGTTTCAAAAATCAAGTAATTGTAGAACATTTTATTAATAAATTTAAAAATAAAAAAGTAGAAAAATATGATGAAATTGAAATTTTAAATAATTATGAAAATTTTTTATCTAACCTCCTAAATAAGTCATTTTTTGATGATGAAAAAATAATAATAATATCAAGAACCTCAGATAAAATTTTAAGCCTAGTTGAAGAAATTTTCTCAAAAAATGATGATAAAATATTACTAATACTAAATTCAGGTATTTTAGAAAAAAAATCAAAACTTAGAAACTACTTTGAAAAGGAAAAAAACTTAATTTGTATTCCTTTTTACTCAGATAATATAAATACTTTAAGTTCGCTCGCTAACGAATTTTTTAGAAAAAAAAATATTAGTATTTCTAGAGAAATTATAAATTTAATTTCCGAAAGATGTAACGGCGACAGAAAAAATTTAGAAAATGAATTAAATAAAATTTCAATTTATTTAAATGGAGAATCAAAAATAACTTTGGAAGAAATAGAAAAATTAACTAACTTAGCGGAGAATTATAGTATCTCTGAACTAGCTGATAATTGTTTATCAAAAAATGTAAAAAAAACTGTCAAAATATTAAACGAAAATAATTTTACATCTGATGACTGTATGCAAATAACCAGAACATTACTTATAAAATTAAAAAGAATTTTAGAATTAAAAAAAGTTTGTGAAAATGAAAATAACATAGATGATGCAATATCAGGCTTTAAGCCACCTATATTTTGGAAAGATAAAACAATAGTAAAGAGTCAAATTTTAGCATGGAAAAAAAATGAAGCTGAAAAACTTGTAAATAAAATAAGTGATATTGAGTTATTAATAAAAAAAAATTCTGTAAATTCTTTAAGTATTATTTCAGATTTTATTTTGAACACATCTAGTAAAAACTAATAATTAGCTTTGATTACCATTATTAATCTATTTAGTTGATCTAAATCTTTATATTCAAAGGTTAAAAATCCAGAATTATTTTTTTTATTTTTGATGAACGCTTTTATTCCTGTTTTATCTTGTAAATTTACTTCTAAATCTCTCAAATTTGGATCTTTAATAATTGACTTAAGCTTCTTTGTACTTTTGAGAGATCTAACTAAGGTTTCTGACTGCCTTACAGATAATTTTTTTTCAATTATTTTTTTTGCTATAAATAATGAGTTTTCTAAACCCACTAAGATCTTTGCATGGCCTTGTGATAATTTTTCTTCTTTTATTAATATAATAACGTCTTTTGGTAAGCTTAATAGCCTTAAACAATTAGTAATGTGTGCCCTGCTTTTTCCAATAAATTTAGCAACTTTTTCTTGGTCATAGCTAAATTCATCAATTAGTCTTTTATAACCTTCTGCTTCTTCTATTGGATTTAAATCATTTCTCTGAACATTCTCTACAATTGCAAATTCTAGTGACTTTAAGTCATCAGCTTCAACAACTACAACAGGAACCTCATGTAGACCAGCATTTTGTGCTGCCAGCCATCTTCTTTCTCCAGCAATAATTTCAAATTTATTATTTTGATCATTGGATTTTCTCACTACAATTGGTTGGATTATTCCTCTCTCTTTTATCGAGCTTGTTAATTCTTCTAAACTTATTTTATTAAATGATTTCCTTGGTTGATATTTGCTTCTAACTATAGAACTTATAGATATTTTATTATTGCTTAAATTTGGTCCAACATCTCCAATTAGAGATGATAAACCTCGGCCCAAACCTCTTTTTAAAGGATTATTCATTAAGCAGCACTCTCCATAATTTTTTCTTGATTTAGAAATTCCTCAGTGAAAGAAAAATATGACTTGCTTCCTGGACAATTTTTATCGTATATCAATACGGGAACACCATGGGATGGAGCCTCTGAAAGTCTTACATTTCTAGGAACAACTGTTTGATAAACTTTATCTTGAAAATATTGTCTTGCTTCTTTCTCAACTTGACTAGATAATTTATTTCTTTTGTCATACATAGTGAGAAGAATTCCTCTAATTATTAATTCTGGATTTAAATTATTTTTTATACGTTCGATTGTCTTCATAAGTTGTGTTAGTCCTTCCAATGCAAAAAATTCAGTCTGTAAAGGAACAACTAAGGAATTGGAAGCTACTAAAGCCATTATAGTTAATAAACTAAGCGATGGAGGACAATCTATAAGGACATAATCATATGATACTCCAGAATCATTTAAATACGCCATTATTTGATCCTTTAAAATGAAAGCTCTACGGTTGTCACCGGCAGTTTCAACCTCTAGACCTGATAAATCTACATTTGATTTAATCAAATCTAAATTATTAAATTTAGTTTTACATATAACGTCTGAAATATTTTTTGTTCCATTAAGAACACTGTAAATAGTATCGTTTGATTTATCTGTGTTTGATAATCCAAGACCTGTGGTAGCATTTCCTTGTGGATCTAAATCTATAACTAAAATTTTTTTACTTTTCATTGATAACCCAGCAGCTAGATTGATTACTGTGGTGGTCTTGCCTACTCCTCCCTTTTGGTTGATTATTGAAATAATTTTTTCTTTCATTTTTTTTTTAATTTATTTATTTTAATTAAAAAAGATTCTTCACTAGTTAAACTTTTTTTTTCTTTATATTCAAATTGCCAATTGCCTAAAGTATTGTTTAATACTTCTTTCCCATTTTTTCCCAAATATATGATTATATTTTTAAATTTTTTAAAATTGTTATTTGCTAAATCCAAAATTATAGGTAGTGGTTTAAAAGCTCTTGAAACAATTATGTCTGTTTCTAAATTTTTTTCTTCAAAAATATTTTTTTGAAAAATTTTTGTGTTAAGTTTAAATTTTTTAGATACTTCCTTTAGGAAATTACTTTTATGGAAACTTTTTTCATATAAATGAAATTCCATGTTAGATTTTTTATACTTCATTATAATTGCCAAAACTATTCCAGGCAGTCCAGATCCTGAACCCACATCAGTACATACTTTATCATTTTTATCAATAAAATCAATTATTTGTGCACTATCTATTATATGTCTTTCCCTTGAAATATGCTCTGAATTCGTGCTAATAAGATTAAAGTCTTTATTTTTCTCTAAAATAAGGGATCTAAATTCCTCCAACTCTGGAAACGTTTCACGTGAAACATTTAGAGGTTCTAATTTTGAATATTCTATAATGTTCGAATCAATCAAGCTATATGCTTAATAGACCTTCTTTTGACGTGTGACAACAAAATATATACTGCTGCAGGAGTTATACCGTCAATTCTTAATGCCTGGCCCATAGTCTTAGGTCTAATTTCCTTAAATTTTGCTTTAACCTCATTAGATAAACCGCTTAAATTGTCATAATTAACATTATCTGGTATTTTAAGACTTTCATCCCTTTTAAAAGCTAAGATATCAGCATTTTGCTTATTTAAATAACCTTTGTAATGAGCGTTAATTTCAAGTTGATCATCAATTTCCTTAGAAATATATGGAATTATGGGCCATACATCTCTTATTTTATTCATGTTAACGCCTCTTTGACTTAGTATTTGCGATGCAGATCTCAAAACACCATCTTTAGCAATATTTATGTTAAAATTAGAGATTTTAGAAGGAGAAATAGACAGTTTGTCCATTTTTGCAGATATTAAAGCCAAATTTTTTGATTTTTCTTTAAATATCTGTTCTCTGCTCTTTGATACAATGCCTATATCAATTCCTTTATTAGTTAATCTTAAATCTGCATTATCTGCTCTTAATGATAATCTATATTCTGCTCTAGAAGTAAACATTCTATAAGGTTCGGCAACTCCCTTTGTAACTAGATCATCAACCATAACTCCTATATATGCTTCTGATCGATCTAGGATAAATGGTTCTTCTTTCTTTACTGATAGTCCAGCATTAATTCCAGCAATAAGACCTTGGGCAGCCGCTTCCTCATAACCAGTAGTTCCATTTATCTGGCCAGCGAGGTATAAATTTCTTATTTTTTTAGTTTCTAGTGTCAGAAATAACTCTCTAGGATCTACATAATCATATTCGATAGCATAGCCTGGTCTTATTATAGATACATTCTCTAAACCATTGATTTTACTACATATTTCTTGTTGTATATCGGCGGGTAGAGAAGTTGAAATACCATTTGGATATATTGTATTATCATTTAGACCCTCTGGTTCAAGAAATATTTGGTGCCTCAGCTTATTAGAGAACTTAACTACTTTATCTTCTATAGATGGGCAGTACCTGGGTCCAACTCCTTTAATGCTGCCAGAGTACATAGCGCTTCTTTTTAAATTCTTTGAAATAATTTTATGAACTTCAGAATTAGTATATGTCATCCTACAAGAAACTTGTCTGTTAGAATTACTTTTCGTTAAAAAAGAAAAAAAGTATGGATTATCGTCAGCGTGTTGTTCCTCTAAATTTTCGAATTTAATTGTCCTTGAATCCAGCCTTGGGGGTGTTCCAGTTTTTAATCTTCCGATTTTAAAATTATTTTTTTTTAATTGTTCGCTTAATCCTATTGTAGGTTTTTCATTGTATCTACCAGCTGGAGTTTTTTTTTCTCCTATATGTATCAAACCATTTAAAAAAGTGCCAGTTGTGAGTATAAGCTTAAATGTGCTAATTTTTTTACCTGACTTAGTAATAAAACCATTTATCTCATTATTTTTAAATATAAACTCAATTACAGGATCTGAAAAAACGCTTAAATTACAGTAGTTTAGGAGTTTTTCTTTCATATATTTCTTATATAATGATCTATCACTTTGAGTTCTAGGTCCTCTAACTGCTGGTCCTCTACTCCTATTTAACAGTCTAAATTGAATGCCTGACTTATCAGCTACATCTCCCATTACGCCATCTAATGCATCAATTTCTCTTACTAAGTGTCCTTTGCCTAACCCGCCTATGGCTGGGTTACATGACATTTCTCCAATGGTTTCTATCTTGTGAGTAAATAGTGCTGTGTTCACATTTAATCTAGCAGATGCAGCTGCAGCTTCACATCCTGCATGACCTCCGCCTATTACCACTACATCAAATTTTAGATCGTATTCCATCCTGTGAATTTATATTTCATAGAAATATTTACAAGTACTCTATAAAAAAATGCAAATGAGCTAGGTTTATCAACAAAAATTGATAAAAAATCACTAAAAATCCAGGAAAATAGCTATTTACTTACCTATGCAAAAATCGTTGAAAATACTGCCTAATATCTCCTCTACGTCAACTTTTCCAACTATCATTCCTAAATGTCTTGTCGCTAATCTAAGGTCCTCTGCCGCTTTATCAAAATCCTCAACTTCTTTTTTGTTTTCAAAATTTTCTAAATTTAAAACTACTTGCTTTAAGTGCTGTCTATGTCTTTCCCTAGTAATTAAAACTTCTTCTGAGTTTAAAAATTGATTTTTTATTTTATCCTTTATTTTTAATAGTAATTGATCAATATTACTTTCTTTTTTTAATGATATATAAATTGGATTAAGTTTTTTAAATTCATTAACCATATTATCAATTCCTAAATCTGATTTATTCACAACAAGAACTGATTTATTATTAATTAAATCATTCAAAAAGCCAGTAAAATGGCTACTTTTGGGTTCAATAACTACTATATTTAAATCAGCGTCTTCTGCTTTTTTTAAAGCTAATTTTATACCCTTTTTTTCAATCTCATTTTTTGAATCTCTTATTCCTGCAGTATCTGATAATACTACTGGATATCCATTTATATTTAAATGTGTTTCAATAACATCTCTTGTGGTTCCTGCTATTTCTGAAACAATTGCAACTTCTCTCTTGGATAAATAGTTTAGTAAACTTGATTTACCGGCATTCGTCGGACCTACTATTGCTATTTTGAATCCTTCTCTAATCCGTTCGCCAACTTGCTGATCTTCTAGATTTTTTATAATTTCTAATTTAATTTTTTCAGAATCTTCTTTAATACTTTTTAAAATATTTTCTGGTAAATCTTCATCTGGAAAATCTATTTTGGCTTCTACTTTTGACAAAATTTTTAATAAACCTTCTCTCCATTGATTATATTTTTCTAAAGTCTTTCCAGACATTATTCTAAGTGCTTGTCTTCTCTGTATTTCGGTTTCGGCTGCTATGAGATCTCCTATACTTTCTGCTTTTAACAAATTTATTTTATTATTTTGTAAAGCTAGTTTAGTAAATTCACCTGGCTCGGCTATTCTGCAATTTTCTACTGCTGAGATTGCATCTTGGAGAGCTTTTACAACTGCTTTACCACCATGCACATGAAATTCAGCTAAATCTTCGCCTGTGTAGCTCTGTGGACCTGGAAACCATATTATTATACCCTCATCAATTAGCTCATTTGTGTTGATATTGTTTATTTTTTTGAGGGTAGCTATTCTAGGCCGAGGAAATTCACCTTTAGTCAGCTTTTCAATTACATTTTTAGTTTCTGGGCCTGAAACTCTAACAACCGCTACTCCAGATAGCCCGGGTCCTGATGAAAGTGCATAAATTGTCATCAATTTAATTTTTTTTTGTTAAATTTATAATTGCAGTTTCAAACTCTTGATTAAATAACTCATAATTAAATAATCTTGAATTTTTAACTTCAAAATATATTTTTTTTTTTATTAAATTTAAATTATTTATATTTTTGCTTAATTCAACAACCTTAGAAACATAATCTTCTTCATTTTCACATATTAATTCTTTCATATTAATGTTTTTCATTATACTCTCACCTGCACGTGAACAAAGGTTGAAACCTTTCATTGTTATAACTGGGACACCCATCCATAGTGCCTCAAAGGTTGTAATCATTCCAGGCGTTGGAAATGTATCAAGTGCAATATCTATTTTTTTATAGCTGTTTAAATGAGTCAATTCATCTTCTATTAAATTTTGAATCTCAATTTTTTCATTTACATTAAATTCTTTAAATCTTGAATAAATGTATTCTGTATTCATTCTATTTGAAGATCTAAGTATTAGCTTTGATTTTTTTATTTTATTTAATATCGAAGACCATACCAATATTACTTTGTCAGATAACTTATCAAAATTATTAAATGACCCCAATGTTATTTCCTTGTCTGATTTTGATTCTTTAAAACTATCTATTAATTTTTTTTCTTTAAAACCGCTATGTATATTCCATATATTTGGCATATAAATTATTTTTTCTGAATAATTTATTTCTTCATCTTTTTTTATTAAATTTTTATCTGCAATTAAATAATCCATGTTTTTAACACCTGTTGTGTTAATGTTCATCCATGATATCTGAATTGGTGCAGCTCTATTTTTAATTACAGCAAATCTGCTTCTATCAAAAAAACCTCCCAAATGTATTAGGACATGAATGTTGTTAGATCTAATTGAATTTACAGCTTCTAAATCAGTTAATTCAGATATGTCTGACCAAACATTAAATGCTTTTTTATATACTTCTGTTTCACTGTCATATTTTTTTTTTTCTGTGTTGGAAATTCCAAAAGTTTGAAATTTATTTTTATCTAAAGTTTTTATCAGTTCTAATAATAGGTAGGATATTGGATGTCTTCTAAAATCAGCAGACATAAATCCTAATTTAATTTTTTTATTTTTTTCGTTTTTAATAGGAATTAAATATCTTTCATCAATAATTTCTAAACTATCAGAAAATTTTATACATTTTTTTAGAAATTCTTTTTGATCTATAAAATAATCATAATTAAGTCTTATTAAATATTGTGTCCAATTTGTACTACTTCCTTCATTTTTATTTAGAACTTGATTTAAATATTTTACAGCCTCCTTTACATTTCCAGTTTTAAAATTAATTCTTGCTATTCCTCTAAATATATCTTTTTGATAACCAAATTTTTTTTCGTACTGCTTTGCTAAGGTTAATGCATCTTTGAAATCTCCTAATTCTATGCTTATTCTAATCAAATTAATTAAAGAATTTATAAATGAATTATCTTTTTGAAATGCTTCTTTAAAATCATTTGCACCTGAAATTTTATCTTCTTTTGTTGCATTAGGCTGAAATATTTTTGCACCCCCTAATATATTTAATATTACTGGGGGTTTTTCTTTATCAAAATTGATATTAATTTCATCTATCAATTCTTTGAATTTTTTATCTTTTAATAAAGAATTAATATTTGAAATTATTGTATTTAAATCTTTTTTCACAACAAGTTATTTTAATTTAAATATAGTTTTTTTAAATTTAAATTAAATAATTTTAATAGAAATTAATAAGAATTATGATGGTTTATTCATAGAATTAAAGAACTCTGCATTATTTTTGGTGTTCTTTAATTTTGAATTTATGAATTCAATTGCTTCCATGGTTCCCATCGGAGCTATAATTCTTCTTAAAACATTCA
>MDSY01091267.1_pt1 | contig 18126 bp, 16 predicted proteins | sample 811131 | NCBI WGS metagenome assembly MDSY01 (sample SAMN05326643, study PRJNA326480) | marine metagenome | isolation source: seawater | place: Atlantic Ocean: South West | collected 2010
GCGCTACACCTCCCGTCCGGGCGGTTACCTGCGCATCCTGAAGTGCGGCTATCGCGCCGGTGACAATGCCCCGATGGCATTCGTCGAGCTGGTCGATCGTCCGGTTGCCTCCGAGGCAGCGGGCGAAGAGTAAGCTTCGGCTTGCTTCGTCCACAAGAAAAGGCCAACCCTCACGGGTTGGCCTTTTTTTATGCCTGGCAGTTGGCCGGGTGACACGGGCGTGTCATTTGCCGAAAGGTCCACACCTCGCCCCGGGGTGTGTTGAGAGTGTGCTGGGGCGAGGTGGATCAGAGGAGCTGAAGGGAGGTGAGCCGGCGCCTAGCTGCTGGTCTCGGCCTTCTTCTTGCTGCTCGAGTCGGCATTGGTGGCTTTCTGGCGCTCCAGCAGCGGGGCCAGGAAGCGACCGGTGTGCGAGATCTCCTGCGTGGCCAGTTGCTCTGGTGTGCCTTCGGCGATGATCTGGCCGCCGCCTGAGCCGCCCTCCGGACCGAGGTCGATCAGCCAGTCGGCGGTCTTGATCACATCCAGGTTGTGCTCGATCACGACCACGGTGTTGCCGTGATCGCGCAGGCGGTGCAACACGACCAGCAGCTGGCGAATATCCTCGAAGTGCAGACCGGTGGTCGGCTCATCGAGAATATAGAGCGTCTTGCCGGTATCGCGTTTGGCCAGCTCACGCGCCAGCTTGACGCGCTGGGCTTCACCGCCGGACAGCGTGGTCGCGCTCTGGCCGAGGCGGACGTAGGAGAGGCCGACATCCATCAGCGTCTGCAGGCGGCGGGCGATGGCCGGAACCGGTGAGAAGAACTCCAGCGCCTCCTCGATGGTCATCTCCAGCACTTCGTGGATGTTCTTGCCCTTGTACTGCACTTCAAGCGTCTCGCGGTTGTAGCGCTTGCCCTTGCAGACATCGCAGGGCACGTACATGTCGGGCAGGAAGTGCATCTCGACCTTGATCAGGCCGTCGCCCTGACAGGCCTCGCAGCGGCCGCCCTTGACGTTGAAGCTGAAGCGGCCCGGCTTGTAGCCGCGGGCGCGTGCTTCCTGGGTGCCGGAGAACAGCTCGCGAATCGGCGTGAAGATGCCGGTATAGGTCGCCGGGTTGGAGCGCGGCGTCCGCCCGATGGGGCTCTGGTCGATATCCACCATCTTGTCGAACAGGTCCAGCCCTTCGATGGTGCCGTAGGGCGCGGGCGTCAGGGTGGTGGCCCGATTGAGCTCACGCGCCGCCAGCGGCATCAGGGTGGCATTGATCAGCGTCGACTTGCCCGAGCCCGAGACCCCGGTGATGCACGTCAGCAGGCCTGTCGGCAGCGTCAGCGTCACATCCTGCAGGTTGTTGCCGGTGGCGCCGGTCAGGCGCAGCACCTTGTCAGGGTTGGCCGGAAGGCGGTAGGGCGGCACGGCGATCTCGCGCTCGCCGCTCAGGTATTGCCCGGTCAATGAGCCAGGCGTGGCCTCGATCTGCTCCGGCGTGCCCTGGGCGACGATCTCGCCACCATGCACGCCGGCGCCCGGGCCGATATCCAGCACGTGGTCGGCGGCGCGAATCGCGTCCTCATCATGCTCGACCACGATCACGGTGTTGCCCAGGTCGCGCAGATGGATCAGCGTCTTGAGCAGGCGATCATTGTCGCGCTGATGCAGGCCGATGGACGGCTCATCGAGGATGTACATCACCCCGACCAGGCCGGCACCGATCTGGCTGGCGAGACGGATACGCTGCGCCTCACCGCCGGACAGGGTGTCGGCGCTGCGCTCCAGGGTCAGATAGTCGAGGCCGACATTGACGAGAAATTCGAGGCGCGCCTGGATCTCATGCACGATCTTGGCGGCGATCTCGCCCTTGCGTCCCGGCAGGCTCAGCTTGCCGAACTCTTCCCACGCCTCGCCGATCGGCTGACGCACGACCTCGGAGAGCGTGCGGTCATCGACATAGACGTTGCGCGCTTCACGACGCAGGCGCGAGCCGTCGCAGCTCGGGCACGGCTGGACCGCCAGATAGCGGGCGAGGTCCTCGCGCACCATGTTGGATTCGGTCTCGCGGTAACGGCGCTCCATGTTGGGCAGCACGCCCTCGAAGGGGTGCTCGCGAGTCACCTTGCGGCCACGGTCATTCACGTAGCTGAAGGCGATGTCCTCGCGGCCGCTGCCATTGAGCACGGCATCACGCGCTTCATCGCTGAGCGACTCCCAGGCCGCTTCCAGCGCGAAGCCGTAATGCTCGGCAACGGCCTGAAGCTGGCTGAAGTAGTAGACGCTGCGACGGTCCCAGCCCTTGATGACGCCTTCGGCCAGTGACAGCTCAGGATGGCTGATCAGCTTCTCGGGATCGAAATACTGCTTCACGCCGAGGCCGTCACAGGTCGGGCAGGCGCCCGCCGGGTTGTTGAAGGAGAACAGGCGCGGTTCCAGCTCGGCCAGCGCATAGCCACACACCGGGCAGGCGAAGCGCGAGGAGAAGACGAGGTCTTCCTGTTCGCCATCCATGAAGTGCAGGCGTGCGCTGCCGTCGGCCAGGTTCAGCGCGGTCTCGAAGGATTCGGCCAGACGCTGCTTGAGGTCTTCGCGCACCTTGAAGCGATCGACGACGACGTCGATGTCATGCTTCTTGTTCTTCTCCAGCGGCTTGAGATCATCCAGCTCGACGATCACGCCGTCGATGCGGGCCCGCACGAAGCCCTGGGCGCGCAGCTCTGACAACAGCTGGAGATGCTCACCCTTGCGGCCACTGACTACGGGAGCCAGCAGCATCAGCTTGCTGCCTTCCGGCAGGGCGAGCGCCTGATCGACCATCTGCGAGATGGTCTGGGCTTCCAGATCGATCGCGTGGTCCGGGCAGCGCGGCGTACCGGCGCGTGCATACAGCAGGCGCAGGTAGTCGTAGATCTCGGTAATGGTACCGACGGTGGAGCGCGGGTTGTGCGAGGTCGATTTCTGTTCGATGGAAATCGCCGGTGACAGACCTTCGATATGGTCGATGTCCGGCTTTTCCATCATCGACAGGAACTGACGTGCGTAGGTGGACAGTGATTCGACGTAGCGCCGCTGTCCCTCGGCATAGAGAGTGTCAAAGGCAAGTGATGACTTGCCGGAACCGGAAAGTCCGGTCACCACGATCAGCTTGTCACGCGGCAGTTCGACATCGATGTTCTTGAGGTTGTGGGTGCGCGCACCCCTCACCTGAATCCTGTCCATTGCCACCTCGGGCTGCGTCGATAAAAGCAACGATTATAAGGCGCGGGTGAAACACCCGGCAAAGGCTGCATGCTTTCAAAGCCGCCAAGCGGGCCTTAGAATATGCAGTCCATTGGTGGGCGACCACCGTTGGACGTCACATCTCGGCGACCCACGTGGTCGGCCTCCCTCTTCTTGACTGTCATGCTCCGGAGCCCGCCGCCGCCCATGAAAACCTCTCGACTGCTCGCGCCGGAACGCCGCGCCATCGTCGGCCTTGCCAGCCTCTATGCGACTCGCATGCTGGGGCTGTTCATGGTGTTGCCGGTGCTGGCGCTCTATACCCGTGATCTCGCCGGTGCGACGCCGACACTGGTCGGTGTGGCGCTGGGTGGCTACGGGCTGACCCAGGCATTGCTGCAGATTCCGTTCGGCTGGCTGTCAGACCGACTGGGGCGCAAGGCCGTGATCGGCTTCGGGCTCGGGTTGTTCATTCTGGGCTCGCTGGTCGCGGCGACGGCCGACAGCATCGAGATGATCATCCTTGGACGCTGTCTGCAGGGCAGCGGCGCCGTGGCGGGAGCGATCATGGCACTGCTGGCCGATCAGACCCGGGAGGAGGTTCGCACCATGGCGATGGCCTCCATCGGCATGTCGATCGGGGTCGCCTTTGCACTGGCGATGGTCGCAGGGCCACTGGCCGCAGATGCCTTCGGCCTGTCGGGGGTCTTCTGGTTGACCGCCGTGATGGCCGTCGCGAGCCTGTTCGTGCTCTGGAAGCTGGTGCCAGCTGCGCCCAGGCGTCAACATCAGGATGTGGGGCTTGATAGGCGCCAGCTCAAGGGTATCCTCGCGAATTCCGCGTTGTTGCGCATGGATGTGTCGATCTTTGCGCTGCACATGATCCTGACCGCCTGCTTCGTGGCCATTCCCCAGCAGCTGGTCAATTTCGGCATCGCCCCGGCGCATCACGGCTGGATCTACCTGCCATTGATGGGGCTGGCCTTTGTCGCCATGCTGCCGCTGGTCATCGTGGCCGAGAAGTATCGGCGCATGAAGCCCGTCTTCCTAGGGGCCGTCGCGACCATCGCGACAAGCTTGCTGCTGCTGGGAGTCGATGGCATCGAGCATGCGGGGCTGGCGATGTTCCTCGGCCTGCTGTGGCTGTTCTTCGTCGCCTTCAATCTGCTTGAGGCGACCTTGCCGTCGATGATCTCAAAGCTGGCCCCGGCCGGTGCCAAGGGCACGGCGATGGGGGTCTATTCCACCAGTCAGTTCCTGGGCGCCTTCGTTGGCGGTGTCGGGGGCGGCTGGTTGACCGGGCATTTCGGTCTGAGCGGCGTGTTCTTCGCCATGGGGCTGGTCGCCATTCTGTGGCTGGCCGTGGTGTGGGGCATGCAACCGCCGCGACATCTGGGTAGTGAAGTGATCGGCCTGTCACCCGAGGCCGCGCAATTGTCGGCCGTCGAGCTGCAGACACGCCTGCTGGCGATCGCCGGCGTGGAAGAGGCGCTCGTGGTGCGTGAGGAACGGGTCGCTTATCTCAAGGTCACACGCGATACACTGGATGACAAGGCGCTGGCCCGTTTCACTCGCCAGCGTGATGACGAAACTCCGGCAGGCGCGGAAGTGCCTGCCAGCTGAACCCTGACATCGGCAACACATTGCCGGTGCACTCGATACCTTCTCCGGTGCCCATGGCGCGCCGGTCTATTTGCAGGAGTAATCTTCATGGCTCGTGGCGTAAACAAGGTCATTCTGATCGGTAATCTCGGTCAAGACCCGGAAGTTCGCTTCACCCCGTCCGGTAGTGCGGTGTGCAACCTGAACCTCGCGACGACGGACACCTGGAATGATCGCCAGAGCGGTCAGCGTCAGGAACGTACCGAATGGCACCGTGTGGTGATGTTCAACAAGCTGGCTGAAGTGGCCCAGCAATATGTCAAGAAAGGCTCACGCCTGTATATCGAAGGCCGCCTGCAGACGCGCAAGTGGCAGGATCAGAACGGCAATGACCGTTACAGCACCGAAATCGTGGCCAACGACATGCAGATGCTGGATACGCGTGGTGAAGGTGGCGGCGGCAACTTCGCTGGTGGTCGCCCGCAGCAGGCGCCTCAGCAGGGTGGCCAGCAACCGGCCGCAGCCCCCCAGCAGGGTGGCCAGTTCGGTGGTCAGCAGCCGGCCCCGCAGCAAGGTGGCCAGTTCGGTGGTCAGCAGGCGGCCCCTCAGCAAGGCGGTCAGTTCGGTGGTCAGCAGCCGGCCCCTCAGCAGGGCAACAACTTCGGTGGCCAGCAGCCTGCCCAGCAGAACAACTCCCAGAACAACAATTTCGGTGCGCCGCCCGCGGGCAGCTTCGATGATTTCGATGATGAAATCCCGTTTTAGGGAATCCCTCTAGCTTGTAGTAGATGATGTTATGGGCAAGTCACTGATTTTTAAGTGGCTTGCCTTTTTTGTGTGCAGAAAAAAGTGGAGAAAAGATTTACTAGTACTACACTCAAAAAAAGGTAGAGAAAAGAGGGAGCCATGTCGACACTCACGATCAGGGTCTTAGAGGGAGGGGAGCGTGCTCCGTTCCTACTGGATGACAGCGGTGTTCCGATGTTCTATCCGACGCTGTTTACCACGGTGCGTCTGCGTAACGCGGGTGCTGCGGTCAACACCATCAGGAACAAGCTTGCCGACATCCTCGTTCTACTACTGTGGGAGGCTCACAACCGGAGGGACCTGATCGCTGAATTCTCCCAGTCTCGCTTTTTGTCTCTCCCCGATATTTTATCCCTACGGGACTTCATGAAACGCGACACACGCGACTTGAAACCCGTGAAACCGCGTAGGGGGGCCGCATCGATTCATGCTTTCCTTGAGGCGCACGTGGGGCAAAGCGGTACACAGGCATCGGTCTGTGCCTCACACCACTTCAACCGAATGACCACCTTGGCCGAGTATCTCGAGTTTCTGGCAACCGTACTGACTCAGCATAAGCAGAGTAACGACGATTCGGATGCGATCAAGAAGATGGTGACGAGCATTCGTAACCATCGGCCGCGTGGGCTCATGGGGTATTCGGACGGTGATCCTCATGACAAGTCTCCTCCCTCAGAACTCATCGATCACTTCATGGACGTGTCCGCTGTCGATCATCCTCACAACCCGTTCCGCGACCCAGGCGTTAGATTGCGCAACGCGATCCTGTTTGGGTTGCTGAGGCATACGGGAATGCGACGTGGTGAGCTGCTGAGCGTCCGTACAGACCTCATTGAGTTCGGTAATGAGCCCTTGGTCTGGTTACGCCGCAATCAGGACGATATCAGTGACCCTCGTCCCTATCAGGGGGTCCCCAAGACCAACGAGCGTGCTTTACCATTGCCGCGGGCCCTTGCAGATCAAATCCAGGACTACATCCTGAACGTTCGAGCAGGCATTCCACCGGCGCGACGGCACCCGTACCTGCTTGTGTCGCACAAGAAAGGGCCTGGATATGGCAACCCCCTGTCTGCTGCGGCCCTTGGCACTCAGATCATGCGCAAGATGCGTCAGGTTGACCCCACCTTTTCCGCAATCCATCCACACGCCTTCCGGCATCACTTCAACTATGAGTTATCTCAGCAAATCGATGAGCACAACAGGAAAGCGCGTAGTGGTAGTGCCAAATACGCGATGCTTGAGCCTATTAGTGAGGCTCAAGAGTTGGATATGCGGGCGATCTTGAATGGACATCGAAGCCGAGAGTCTGGTGTAGCCTACAACCAACGTCATATTCGTGAAACGGCTAATAGGGCTATTCGAGCACTACAGGCGGGAATGACATGGACTGATCTTTCGAGGGGTGAGAATGAGTACTAACACTAAGGAATGGCCTCAAGAGAGATCAGCTGACAAGAAATCTGTATCAAAAGATGGCTATGTATTTTACCTAGATGATGATCGCTGGCAGTTGAATAAGGACGTTACTCTTTACTTAGGAAAGGCGGCAGAGCTTCCGGAGCCAACACAGAGTGGTTTTCGCGCTACGTTAAGTAGATATGCGGAAGAGTTCTCTGCCCTGCATGCTTATAACATGACTAACCGATTTAAGAGATTTCTTCACGATACTGGAGCGAACTCTGTATCGGCTGAGGCACTACTAAATTGGCGTTCGAGCTTGAAAAAGGAAGGGCAATGGTATATCGGAGGACTTAAGGGCTTCCTGTTAGCGTGGCACGATTATGGCTTCCCTGGGATTGAGAAAGACGTTGCCAAATTGTTGCAGGAGTGGCGGATACAGGGGAATGAGAAAGGCAAGGCAGTAATAATTTCTTGCCCCGAGACAGGCCCTCTAACAGATCTGGAAATCCAATCCCTGTTGAATTGGGCAAATATGGCAGCAGCCCAAAAGGAAGTCAGTTTTAATGAATATGCCTATTTACTGACACTGGCTATGACTGCCAGGAGGCCCGTACAGATTGCAGCTTTGCGTGGCAAAGACCTTCTCAAGGAAGCATCAAGCGGCATATCACAACATAAGATACGCATACCTCGTGCCAAGCAAAGAGGAGGTAGGTTTCGACATGCCTTTCGCACTCTGGCTATTATTGAAGATTTATATCAAGTGCTCAAGCACTTGCACCTAGAATCAGTTTCTCAAGTAGAGAGCGTAATTGGTCATAAACTAGGTTCCGATCTCTATGATGAGATACCTATCTTTATCAACCCGAAAGCGTTGAAACAAATATCGGATGATATTGATGTTACAGAGCTTCTGATGGGAGCTCGCCCTGATGCGCTGCATGCGACTACAGCTCAACTTGCACGGGGCCTCCGAAATTTATCTCGATTGTCTCAAGCTCGCTCAGAACGTACTGGCGAGTTTATTCGCTTATCGGCAACACGCTTCCGCTATACCCGAGGAACAAAACTCCGCCGAGAAGGTTTTGGAGCGCAGGTGATTGCAGAATTGCTAGACCATACGGATACGCAGAATGTACAGGTCTATTGCGAGAACACAGCCCAGGAAGCTGTCATCATCGATGAATTGGTAGGGGCTAAATTGGCACCGTTTGCTCAGGCCTGTATGGGGACACTGGTTTGGTCGGAGCGTGAGGCTATACGAGGAAGTGATCCGGGTAGTCGAGTACCGAATCACCGACAGCAAGCTGTTGGCACTTGTGGTAACTATGGCTTTTGCGCCAGCGGGTATCGTGCCTGTTATACCTGCCATCATTTCCAGCCTTGGGTTGAGGGTCCGCACAGAGAGGTGCTCGTAGAGCTTCATGAGGAGAAGCGTCGCTCACGAGAGGCTGGATGTGATGAACTGGTTGTACAGGCAAACGATCAGCTGATTCTAGCTGTAGAGCATTGTGTATCTTTGTGTGAGCGGGCACAGCAGCCTGATATGCCAACTGGAGATTCATGTATGGAGAGAGATGATGGCTGACATTATCCAATTTGTCCCTCGATCAGAATCGGATGCAAAGCAAAATCTAAAAGATTTCATTTGTCTGGCCAAAGAGCGACTGACGGCTTTCGAAGAGAATGGCGGATGGGAGAGTGATCGGTGGCAGCAGGGCAAAACAGTTGCAGTATTCGCAACAAAGACAAAGCCCCTTAGTTCCTATACCTATACGCCGTTATCTGACCCGTATAAACAGTTTGCCAAAGCTTACATCCGCTATACCTTTAGTCACCAGCCAGTTGTGTCGGTCATGTATGATTTGCATGCACTTCGGTGTCTTGAAGCTGCCCTGCTAGATGTGCATGGCAAGGCGGATATCTCTCTTATGAATCAAGTAGTATTGGATGTTAGTGCTGATAAGTGTCGAGAGTATTTTTCCAATTCAGATGTAAAGCATAAAACTGGGTTGAAGATTCAAAAGGTCTGCGAATTTTGTGTCAAGCATAGCCTAGTGCCATCTCTCTCTCAGTGGAGATCTCCCTTTGCTAAGCCTAAGATTTTAGATAAAGCTCTTGATAAAGATGGTAATAATCATAGGGCATCAAAAATGCCCTCGCATCAAGCTATGCTTATGGTAGCTGACCTATTTGCTAATGCAGATGATGTGGAGACACAATATTTCTCTAGCATCATGGTGCTACTTATGGTTGCTCCTAGCCGCATTTCCGAGGTGCTTGCGTTACCTGTGAATTGCATTGGTTGGGAGGAAGACAATCAGGGGAGGCAACAGATGTTTCTTCGCTGGTATGCTGCGAAGGGTAAGGGGAATATGAAAAAGTGGATCATACCCGCTATGCATAGTGTGGTGGAGGAGGCAGTACGTCGCCTTACCGTGATTGGCGAGCCAGCACGTATAGCTGCAAAATTCGCGTATAATAACCCTGGTCGAATTATGGGTGACGCGGGAGTGGACATATTCCCGAATAGTCAAAGAGACAGACAGCTTTCTCCTGAAGATTTAAGTGAGATATTAGCATTATCATCTAGAAACGGTAATGTCATTGATAGTAATGGGAATGTACGGTGGGCATCGATAGGGGGTCAGAAGTGGCTTTCTAAGTTAGTGATAGACAATAAAGTAACATATGGTCGGTTGGCAGATTTCATATTTAATACCTATTGTGGTGCAGAGTGGCCTTACTCAAGTAGTTTAGGTGAGGTTTTTATGTGGAATGCGTTGTGTCTCCATCGTGAGGGCGAGTTTCACTCTACATTTAAAACGAAGCCATTTTCGTGGCGTCTGCCTACCACTACTGAAGTGAATAGTCGTATGCAGTCAAAGAACAGCAATAGCCGAAGGTCTTTGTTTGAAAGGTTTGAGCTAAGAGAGGTCGATGGCACACCGGTTGTATTAACAAGTCATCAATTAAGACACTGGCTGAGTACTATGTCAGAGCGTGCTGGAATGGATGACTATACGCTCGCACAATGGGCAGGCCGTGCTCGGGTGAGCGATAACCGATACTACGATCACCGTACCCCCGAAGAAAAATTCAATACAGTCCAAAAATTGTTGCATGCAGAGAAGCCCAGTGTCCTCGAACGGTTTCGGGGAAAGGCTCCTGTCACCTATAGAGAGTTAGGCATCGATCGGTTGGGTACGGCGAAAGCAACCCTCTATGGTATGTGTACGCACGACTACGCAATGGCTCCTTGTCAGAAACAGATGGAGTGTATGACCTGCAAAGAGCATGTGTGTGTAAAAGGGGATCATGTCACCCTCGAACGCATCAAGCGGCTTGAAGATCAGACGGAAGAGCTGCTCAAGCTTGCGACCGTGGCCCACCAGGACGGCATTTTTGGTGCCGACCGATGGGTAGATAATCACAAGTGGAAGCTGGCAAATGTGCGCGCTATGCGCATGACGCTTGAACAACCAGGTGTGCCTGATGGCACGCTTGCAAGCATACCTAAAGAACACGACCCCTCGGCTATTGAGCGGACGTTAAGGTCATTGGATATTAGCTATGATCATGTTAGCGATCCTTTAGTAAAGCCCATTGTCTTTCAACCGACTTTAGGAGATTCGTGATGCCCAAGAAAATAGTAACTTCATCTACTCTGCCTAAAATTCTTAGGGAGCTGGATCGCTGGCAAGGAAAGCTAACATGGCCTCTATTCTGTGAGCATATGGCTATCGTGTTAGGTATTTCGTCTATATCAAAGCATACGATGTACCAATATCCCGTTATCAAGAGTGCTTTCAAAGAGCGCCAACTAGCTATCAGGAACGATGTGAGCTCTTCTCCTCGCGATTTTACGCTAGATGCAGCAAATAAACGCATTTCTGCCTTGGAGGCTGAGGTCAATCGCTTAGAAAAGACTAATAATCTGCTGTTAGATCAATTCAGGCGCTGGCAATATAATGCTTACTCACAGAATTTGGATATGTCTCGCTTAAATCTTGATTCGCCATTGCCGGAAGTTAATCGTAAATAACAAGTGATCTCAAGTTGATTTACTGTAGAAAGTGCTTGTTCAGAAGTAATCGTGTGTTCAGTTCCATATCCATCGAGCACCTATGCATTCCATTGCACAGGTGCTCCATATCGTATTATCGATAATGTACTAAAGCTTAAGACTAAGCATTTAGTAACTTCATGTTTTTACAATTTGCTATGCATAAAGCGAATGTCCTTCTGTACTTCATCCTCACTGACAACTCTATGAAAAAAACCACGACTCACGTTGTTTGATTTATCAATCAATATTTTCAATAGTTGCATGTTTGTTCTCTGTCGTGAATCCAGGTTGCTCCTAATTACATCTAAGTGCTCGTGTTTCGTATCTGTAAGAAAGGCTGAATATTTTGCAAACAATCCCGCTAGAATATCTGAAGTCTGAACTTCTACTGATTTTTTAGAATCTACAAAAGAATAATTTTTTATTGTTTCTCCTCGATCTAAAAGCTCAGTTTGATTGAATGTAGACTCAATTTCTTTCTCAATATCAAAAATATGATTTGAGTTTTTGAACAAGAATACATTCCTTAAATAAAATATGAAAAAGTCAGAAATTAGAATGTGTTTGTCTTCATCCATTACAAAAAAGAGCTGGTCTGAGTTTAAAGCTCTCTCTACGAACATGTTTATATTATGCCTTCTGTACCTATCTAGACTCTCTGAGTTATTCTGAACGAAAGCAACTAAAAATATTGAGAAGTCCTTTATCTTGCTAGGCTTTATATCCGGATAATCAAATTCTCTAAGTTTTTCTAGGAATAGCTCTTCATTGCTTAATATGATTTTATATAAATCATTTTTTATCTGTTTATGAATTGTGATGTAGAAATATCTTTCATGGTCGGTTAAGTTTTCTATTATCGAGTCTACAATATCAGTAATTGACCAGTATAAAACATTTAAGGTAGAGGAGTGTATATATAGTTCGTTATCTATAAGCCATTGCAATAGAATGCTTAATCTCTCAGATTTTAAAATATTTTCGAATGAGCCTTTGCCAATATGTCTTAATTTAATTTCGTTAGTAGATTTTTGGAGCTTTAGTTTTATTCTTAATGTATCAAAGTTCGCACTATGGTAACTACCTTTGTGCACGATTCCAGCCAATACAAAATTGCCTGATTTATTGACATTCAATCCCCGAGTAGTTAAATGTAGTTTCCTAATATTATTGGATTCATCGTAATAAAAGGTAAAATTATCATCGACATGATCCAATTTCTCATGCGCAATAACTAAATCCCTCATTTCATTGATATCAACAAGCTGCATAACGTCTCCATAAATTTTATAATACCGCAGCGGGTAAGGGATTCGGTAGTTCGATCATGCGTTTGTAAGTATTAAGCTCTTTACCATTGTAAGTCATCCGCAGTAAAAACTTTACTTTGAAATTTGTTTTCCTCAAGTAGAAAGTCATCTAATTCTAAGAATGACTTTCCTAGATCGTTTAACTCTAGCTGTAATCGATAAGTAGCAACTTCACCATCTTCTTGGAAAGGCATTATACCTTCTGGTTCGTCGTACCATTCATCAAAAGACATACCATGAATTACTCTTCCTTCTTCTTCATCATAAGTTATGTAGCACTCGGCATCCCATTGCCCAATGCTAGCTTCACGATGAGCTTCTATATCCATCTTAACATCTGCCCAAGGCAAGAAAAATTCGAGAGCCTCTTCAGGTGACATTCCTGGGCAATAGGTCATGGGCCAAGACTGACTCTCATCGTCACAGAATAATCTAATTTGGTATCTATTCAATGATTTGTTTATCCAATCATCAAATTCCACAAAAACATTACGCCCTTGGTTTAACTGCTCTATCCAGTAGCGATCAAGCTTTATTTTATTAAGTTTCTGTATGTATGGTTCCGGCTGAGTAATACTGCTTAGGGCTCTTAGGCTTCTATCATCCAAAATGTTTCTTTTGGGTATTTTAACTTTCCAGCCTATGCCAGTCGAAGTGATAGTATCCTTATTTATATGCTCCCAATATAATTTTTCCTCGTCGGTATTGTACATGACTAAAATGATCGGAAGAGTATGATTGGACCAATATTTAATATGCTTGTCTTCTGTTCTGTAAATATATGAAGCTTCATTTTCTTCTGAAAAAAAACTCATACCAGATTTTATTTGTATGGCAATAAGTTGTCCTGTTGGATAGTGTTCTGTAGTGATCTCGACATGCGCATCTATTCCATAATCATGCACCGTTTGCTCTCTGAATAACCAGCCATGAGAAGCAAAGTAGTGTCCAAGCGCCGTAACACCTAATCTATCAGTACATGGCTGCATATTTTCAGTCTCCTAAATGTCTATTGAAATTCAAGCAGAGAGTAGAATTTAATGTTGAATCTGTTTTTAGTATTTTGCATAATGGATATGTCCTTTCGATTTATTGATACGTTGAGTTCTCTTGCCTGCACTTGTTATTTTCTTTGTTCATATTCACGGAGTGCCTGTTGAAATCGATGCGCCAAAGAGTTTGAATCCGATAAGGATTCTAGGCGACTGCCAACATGTTTAGCAAAATCCTCCAGAACATCCATACTGTTATCACTGGGAGTACTCGGCTTTGCGAGTGCCTCTCGAAGAGCCCTAAAGGTTTTAACGGACAAAAGAGACTCTTTATCCTGGTCAGTTACTTTAGCCTCTAAATTGTGAGCTAATTGATTCCTGATTTTATTCAAGCGCCGAATCCCAACAACAAGTTCCTCGATCTCTGGGGAGTAATTTTCTATAAGCGCCAGTTTTTGCGCAAAAGTGAGTCGTGCTTTCTCCAAGTTCCCTAAAGCTGGATTAAATGTTACTAGGCATTCAGTAACAAAGTGCTCGACAAAAAGATGCGCGCGGAGAATGCGGCCTATGGCCCCTACATCTTGATTCCATTTATCATTAATCCGAGCAAGTTTTTGGTCCATTTCGTCATTGAGTTTTTGCGTGCCTCCAGAGAGTTCAATTACTCGCTTGGCAATCTCTGTATGATCAATGTCCATGCATCCCCCTTGGGATATAACGACGCCAGTACGCAAGGCTCTGTAGTGAGGGCGAAGCCGTAATGAAAAGACGTCGCAGTGCTTGGCTTTTTTAATTTTCCCCTCAGGCACCCAACGCTGAGAGAAGAAATGATCCTATTGAGGCAATGCTACCGGCACTCGGCAAAGCGCCCAAAAGCGTTTCTACGACAACCTTGCTAGGTGCGCTTGATTCGAACTGACCCTCAATAGCATCAACCACTTCAAGAGCCGGCTTTTGATCCTGACCTGGAAGGAGGCGCTTCACTTCTGCTCGCAACATTGAAATATGCTCGGAGACATCGGAGGTAATATTAACTGTATTTACTGAATTGTCAGTAGAGTGATTGTTAACTCGAGCGTTGGACCCGGATATGTGATACGTGATGTTCTGAGCTGCCGCCTTGGCTTCTGGCACACCAAGTTTTCGATGGGTTATCTGGTAGTGAGCCTCAATACCATGGAAGCTCTCATGAAACCCCGGGTCGATTACCTCGTAAGTCTCTTTACCGCCGTTAGTCATCTTCCGCTCAATAAGGTCACCGGTTTCGATTAAAATATCGTACCGATATACGAAGATTTTTTTCGCCTGAACGTTGGCTTTAATTTCTTCTATTCGATCACCATTCTTTCTCTGAAGAGTGACGGTATCATTTAGCATGTTTGAAAATTGCACGATGACTCCTTATATAAACTCATTTTTAAAAATTTGCCATGATCGATATCTGACTTGATCGCAAGCTCACGTTTAACAATGTTGCTTAGCGTGTCGCTCATGCTCTAGACTATTGAAATACCGATGCGTTTAGTATTATTCGTCAGTATAGCATCAGTCATCGCACATGCACATATACCTGATAAACATACCTGCTGTCTTTGGCCGCTTTGGGTTGAAACGGGTCATTGTTCTAGATTCTGTACGAAAGGCTATTTTTGCTAGTGTGACTCATGTATATCCAGCATAGGCGCGATATGGCAGATCGCTACGAAATCTCTGATAGCCAATGGCAGTTGATCGAAGATATTTTGTCACTAGCTCAATCGACGGGAAGGTCCAAGAAAGGCGATAGATAGTTGCTGAGCGACATCTTTTGGGTCCTCTGCTCTGGCGCCAAGTAGCGCGGCCTTCCCAAACGTTATGGCTGTTGGGGTACTGTCTATGCCAGGTTCCGACAATGGCGTAACGACGGCACTTTTGAGACGGTTTTGTTGCGTTTTCGGCTTCGCGAAGATGGCCAGATTGATTTCGAAACCTATATGATCGACTCAACCGCCGTCAGTGCAACATCTGCCTCCGCAGGTAGGGGACAAAAAGAGGGGTATGAAGAGACTTTAGACCATGCACTGAGCCGGAGGAGTACGGCATTACGACCAAAAATTCATTTGATCTGTGACCGCCCTGACTGGCCCATCTCCTGCACGCTTAGAGGGCAAGAGTCGGATGCGAGGTGCTTTAGGTCCACCTTTGTAAGGGCTCATCTAACGGAGCGTCTTGGTCGACCACGTAAATATTACCGCTACATTGTGGCAGCCAAGGTCTATGATTGTGGCGAGTTGCTCCGTTAGTGTGACCGCATACTAATCAAGCCGGCCATCGCTCAACGAAAGGTGAAGCGAAAACCCCGCCCAGGTCTCCCATGTGTTTTCGATAAACTCATGTACCGTCATCTGAACATCGTGGAGCGCTCTTTCAGTTGGCTGAAGTGTTTCCTCGCATTGCGACGCGATATGAGTAGTTTGTCCGTAGCTTTTATGCGACGGCATGCATGGCTTACGTATGCCGCTGCTTACGAGCCGACTTTTGTACAGAGCCTAAGAAGCGGGCACAGACACATAAGGAACAACCATAGCTCCTGCATTTCGATATTGGCTCCCATCGCACTTTGCCTTTGTAGTCGATTAGTCTAATCCGGAGCCTTGAAAAAACTAACTTTTCTCCTCCTTGCTATTTAATATATCGTTTATTAAGTCTTTCTCTAGCTTGTTTCAACCGGTTTTAGCTCACAAATGGAGTATAACTAATTAATTTTCAGTTTACTCCGGTTTGGAAGGGTGTTTTTCAAAAAAATAATTTATTGGTTTTGTTTGCTAGCTAATTGATTTGTTCTGAACAGCTAGTATTATGATTTACGGCTAAACTAATCAGGAGTGTAGGTGATGACTACCAGTAAAGAAGTGTATGATTGTAGTGTAAAGGATTGGCTTATTGTTTCTGTGGACGATGATAAAGTCAAAGGAAGGTTTTTATATGGTATTGTAGTGTTAGATAAAGTAGGTAGGTTTAATGAAGGCGACTATGTTTTCACATCTCCTATATTGTCTATAGACGAAGAGTCATCTATTATACAAACATATAATAACAAGTATTTGGCTTTAGGGGAGGGTGAATCTGTTACTTACTCTTTTCCCCAAGCTATCTTGCTTAAACAATTTGGGGTCTTATCTTGAATAGACTTATGTATATAGGTGACAAAATGACAAAAGAGCAAATATATATAAGGCTTTATAGAGTTATTTCCGATCAATACGATATTAGGAATAGTCTTCTATCCGTCGTAATTCGCGACTGTGTTGACAATAAGGGCACTATGCCCTCATCGTTAAGTAGTAGTGAGGTAGAAAGACAGTGTCCAGGTGTATTAGACATGATCTGTAAAAATTATTTTTTGATCATTGCGGAGGACAAGGAGTCTTTGTAATGCCTATATTCTACGTCTGGTTTTTTGAAGTCAGCATACTCAGGACTGTTACGTAGCAGGGCAGTCTCAAGTTCCATGCGCAACGCTATTGAAGGGTGCTCGGACCGCCGACAGATTTCGTGAGTACCTCGGCGTAGATTTCCTGTGGGGTTCGCCAGTCCAATGTCTGGCGAGACCTGCCGACGTGAATCGTTGGGAGACATGCGCTTCAGTGTGCGGGCTATCTGTTACGGTGACCAGTACTTGCGCAGTAGATGGACCACGACTCCCCGTAGGGGAGCAGCTTGCGACGCCGACGGGGCCGATGGCGCGTCAGACGAGCCAGGTAGCCTGCGAGGCTGGCATCGTAGCCATTGATGGAGTGGCGAGCGATTTCTAGCGACACGGCACTCGGTGCACAGTCCAGATAATGGGCAATAGCTCGGATCGAGTGAGTCGCTTTTATCATCATGATAGCGGCTCGGGCTTCAGCAGAAAGATGGCGATCGTAGTGGTTCATGGCAACACCGTACCTGATGGGGCACGTGTTGCACTTGGTCATAGAGACCATCCAGTAAGGGGGTGTAGTGTGTGGCTGGTTTTTCCTGATTCGGTAAACCCAAGGTCATCGCCACTCTTGGGTTTATGTGTAAAGTGACAAGAGTTGGCTGAGTGCTGCTTGGTCCTAGAGCTTGTACATAGAGGAGGCGGGGACGCTTGGCTTCAGTCTGGATCGAAAGGGAGGCACTGCCAGCAGCATTTTGATCAACTAAAATTCGGTCAGTGGTTGACTTCTTGTGGGTTTTTTCAAATTTTCCCTGTAGATTCATATATTTATTCTAAGCCATTTTGTTTTGATTGTGTTTAGGTATACACAACCGTTTTGAATAAAGTTTTTCGCCTGTGCGCCGATAGAGCGCGCAAGCGATAACGATGAAAAGGCCCTCGTTCAGCGAGGGCTTTTTTTTGAATCAACCATAAGATGTTCGCGATATTGTTTATGTAAGCGACTGTTTTTCATGAATTATCGCTGATCATGAGAAATGATTCCGAGCGCGACATCCAGTGGCTAGTGCCGCGCGTAAGGGAGGTTGAGCGCCAGTCCATTGCGGCTCATACATGCGTTGCAAACGAGCGTTGTGCAAAAAACGCTTCATGGCCGTATTCTCTTGGTATCTCGCCGTTGGACTGCCAGTGTTGTCGGGTGGCAATCCATGGCCTGAGAAGCCTGTCGTGGTACTCCAGAGAGGGTGCTGGCGACATGACGCCGTTGTCGGATTTCCGCCCCTATCTTGCCGACTGTGGCATGCCCCTGATGATTGAGGTTATTCATGCATGGCAGTTATTCCTACC
>MDSY01043353.1_pt1 | contig 18116 bp, 15 predicted proteins | sample 811131 | NCBI WGS metagenome assembly MDSY01 (sample SAMN05326643, study PRJNA326480) | marine metagenome | isolation source: seawater | place: Atlantic Ocean: South West | collected 2010
TAGATGAACCACCAGCAGCAGTAGTAGAAGCAACAGCAACACTAGATGAAGCAGCAGCAAGAGCAGTAGTAGAAGCAACAGCAACACTAGATGAAGCAGCAGCAAGAGCAGCAAAAGCATTAGCAGCAGTAGATGAACCACCACCACCACCACCAGTACAACCAGTACTACCACCAGCAGCAGCATCACGAGATGTATCAGAATTCGCACCAGATGAGAGTAGGAGGAGTCCTGAATCAACTGAACCTTTTACTCCAGTGGAGAAGAATCACATTAATGATTTGATGCATCTTAGTGGTGATGATAGTTTTTCGTTTTGGAGCAGCTTGAAGGATCCTATGAAAATAAATATTAAGAAAAAAATTTTTGATCCAGCCATTCCAGATACATATGTGATTACTAACAACACAATAGAGGATATACGAACAAAAATTGCTGGTTTTTATAATCGTTTATGTGATTTTTGTTCTGATCTTAATAGTTGTGCTGATGACTTTATTGATAGGTATGAAGAAGAAGATACTATAGAGACCTGGATAGGTGCTGATTATGATAACTTTCTATGGGTGTACCAGCTTTATTGTGTTACCCAAAAATTTCCTGATTATTTTTTGATGTTTTGTTATCAAACTTCGGGAATTATACCGGGTTTATTTTCAAAAATTACAGATAGAGGAAGGTTTTTCGAGAAACTTAAAGGTTATTTTGAAGGAAATACTATATCATCTGAAGAAGGCTATGAAGAGCCTGTAAAAACCTTCAATGAAGAGGCTGTAAAAACCTTCATGGAACAGGCGGGATCGACACCAGCATCAGCTTTATCAGCAGCTGCGGAAAATATAGTTAATATAATTAATAGATATAAAGGTAATCCTATAAATAAATTTTTTCTTGAGAAATATTTTTATGATAATTGTGGAATAAATGAAAAAATGGGTTTTCGTACATTAGTTAATCAATTGGATATCATCGAAGAGGATAAAAAATTGTTACGTCGTATATTTAATGACCATAAAAACATAAAGGACATGAGCGGTGGCGACCTTATAAAATTCGAGATTCGAACCGATGAATAATCAGTTTGGGTGGCCATTTCCTTCTCTTATTTCTTCTCCTCCTCGGTTAGCGTGTAAAAAGAATGCAAACAGATTTCAAGATGTAAAATTAAAATTTGAAGTATACAGTAATCTTTCTAAGATCCTCAAAGAGAATTTTATTAATGAAATATCGATGCCCCGTAATGAAATAGACTTAAAGGATCTTTTACAATGCATAGCCAAGCCAAATAGCAATTCTGACTTGCGTGCGCATGCTATTAAAACATTTTTAGTAACTTTTAATGGCGGTGTTAATGAGTTCGATATTATGGGTGATTTTTTTAAAAAATTTATATTTTTTTTACAACAAGGCAAGAACAACATGATTGTACCAGTTGTTACTACTACTGCTACTACTCAGGTTGTATGTAATATTAAATTGGAGGAATATGATTTAACAAACTTTATAGAATATAAGGGTCATAAATTCAGCAATAATAAGAATCATTCAGGAGAACCGATACCTTCTTTGGTAACGTATTTCAATAGCCTAATATCACCACAACCATTATTAAACAGAAAAGTAATAGCATGCTTTGTTATTATTCTTGCTAGTTTTGCTGGTTTTGCTGGTTATGTTGCTCGTGGTGCTATTGCTAGCCGTTATGGTAATCCTTTCCCTGATTTTAGTAATCGGAGCACTAATAATTATAGTAACATTATTAATGATACTAAGCGTATTACTTTTGATAGCAGTTATGTTGCTGAACCATGGCTTCCACCAAAACTATCAGAAGACCCCAAGATTTTTCGTGAGGGTTTCAATTTTATTGCACAGTTTGATGGTAAAAAATTTGAGTTGAAGGCAAGGGGGTTTCAAAAGATTTATAATTTTTTTAGCAATGAGAATCATAAAATATACTCTTTAGTTAATGCTCAAGATATGATAAAGAACAAACTTCTGAAATCAAATGAAAATCGTGGACGTAGTTATGTAAAAGTTACTAGCGATTTTTCGAATGAAGCACTACACCATAGTAAATTTCGATTATGGGTAGAATTTAGAGATTTTGGTAATAAAGATTACAGAAATGGACTAAGACGCCGAAAAAAAGACGTAAAACAAAATCTATCGAAGGGTGTTAAAGACGTAAAAGATGTTTTGAAACGTAATAATTATAGAGTTTACAGAGGCCCTGTTTTTAAAGTTTTTGAACCGGGTAACACTATACTGGATGCTTGTGGATATAAAAATGAAAGTAAATGTATACTTAAGGAAAAAAAGGAATAAGAGGAACAAAACGTAAAAAATATCTCATAGATTTATTGTGATTACATTACGTGTTAATCTATGATTTTAATTTTGATTACTAATTTTTAGATAGATAGATATGATTTTATGTTTAAAAGTCTCTTTTTGAGGGTAAATTTTAGATGCTATGGTATATCGATTTTTTGCTTCGTTTATTATCTTTTTATTCATTATTTTGCTGTTATCTAGTTGTGGTGGCGAAGAATTATTAGAAGAGACTGTTGATGGTTTATTAATTACGGGTACGGTTATTGATGCTACTGATACGCCTGATCCATTTGTTCCTTTAACTATTTATGTGGCGAACTTTGTGACATCACCTAATACCTTGGTTAAACGTGAATCCTTTAATTCTATCGAAGATGGAACATTTTCTTATACGGTTGTAACAGGTCGTTTGGGCCAGGATTATACAGATTATGGTAACAGTACAGGTTTTTTAAATTATTATATTAGTTTATTAGATACGTTACATGATTTGCCTATTAATGATACTGCTATTAAAAATTATATTGTTGTTTCTTATGATGTGTTGTTTCCTATAACAACAGCTACTAAAATTATTAAATCAGCTGATACTGAAACTGATACACCGTAATTAACGGTTATTTTTTTTCTTAATAAAATGAAAAATAATGGCACTATTACATAGTAGTGATATCGTTTGTATGCTAATAATCATAATAAATAAATAGACCCAATATCGGGCTGCTAATAATAATAGACCATATAATGTTACATAACTTATAATATAAATTGGCTTTAATTCGTTAAAAAAATGTTCTAGTTGTTCAAAAATGGTATCATTTAATGGATTATGATTTATAAAATGTTTGATCCAATAAAAACAAGCACATTCTGTGGCTGCTAATAATAAGGATATTAAACAACATAATTGTGATGTGCTTAAACTTAGTGTGTCCATGGCTTTATTTTACTCATTAATGTTTGTTTTTGTCATGATTGATTTTCTGAATAACCCAAGAATGTTAATGTTTCTGTTAAAAATTGCTGTGGTTTTTCACTTTGTAACCAATGCCCTGCCCCAGCTATACTGGTAATAGTTACATTAGTAAATAAGGTTTTAATTATATTCGTATCGTTGGGTTGGCTAATATAATTAGATTGCTCACCTCGTAAGAATAAGGTAGGTACATGAATAGTATCGTTACGAATACTATTTTTCATAATAGCGTGATAATTAGCTTGAATTGCCTCGGTATTACATTGCCAATAAAACTGCTGATCTTGATTGCGTTTAATATTTTTTAATAATAATTGCCGAATACTCGTGTCTGGTATCATGCTTGCTAATGTAGTATCGATAACTGAACGTGTTAGCATGTTAGTGATAGTAATGGTTTGCATGGCTGTTAGAATTGCTTGATGATGATGTTCATATGATTTTGGGGCTATATCAACGATAATTGCTTTGTGATATCGATTTGGTTCGTTTTGTAAACACTGCATTGCAATTTTTCCGCCCATTGAGTGTCCTATTAAAAACACCTTGTCTAATGATAAATGCTCTAATAAAGCCTTGATATCTTTGCTCATGTCATCATATGTCATTGATGGATGATGAAAGGATTCACCATGATTTCGGCAATCAACACAATATACATTTAGATGTTGGCTCATTGCTTTTGCCAAACTTCGCCAATTATCTTTGCAACCTAATAATCCGTGAATAATTATCACGGCGGCTGGTGATGGATGTGAATAATGGGTATAGGCTAAATAGTTTTGTGTGTTCATCTTCTTGAATATTTGTTTGTCTAAGGATAAAGTAATCATTATGCAAGAGCAAGTAAAACAAGCACAGTTATCGCTGTTATCACTTATGATTACGGTTGTTATTCCTTCGTTAATTTTAATTTTTTCTAAAAAGCAGGTTTTTATTTCACCAGAATTGTTATTATGTATCGCGTTATCGTTTCCTGTTTCTTTTGCTGTTTATGAATGGTTATCACAAAAACAGGTTTCTTTTATTTCTATTTTTGGTTTTATTAGTGTTTTATTAACCGGTGGTATTGGTGTTTTTCGGTTACCATCCGAATGGATTGCTGTCAAAGAATCATTGATTCCTTTTGTTGTTGGAACTATTTTATTTGTTATGTGTTTGCGTGGGAAACCTAGTATGGAATTTTTGCTTAAATCATTATTTGATTTTTCAAAAATTAACGCTATTCTTATCAAAAATAAAAAATTACCTGACTTTACTCATATTATGGTTAAATCGTCTTATTTATTAAGTTTGTCTTTTTTTATTTCAGCGATTTTAAATTTTTTCTTAGCATCATTTATTGTTACTAGTCCAACAGGAACGGCTGCGTTTAACGAAGAAATAGGATTTTTAACGGCTATTAGTTATCCTGTTATTGCGTTGCCGTGTATGATTATTTTAGGTGGATCGGTTTGGTATGTTGTTAAATCGCTCAAACGCTTAACAAATTTATCTTTTACGGAATTACTTCACGTTGATTATCAATAAGCTTACTTTACAAATCTCTTTGTTATTTAGTACAGTGACAGTATGATTCATGTAATGATTATGGCTGGGGGAAAAGGAACTCGGTTTTGGCCGTTGTCTCGTCAACATAAACCAAAACAATTTTTGTCTATTCTTGGTGATAAGTCGTTGATTGAAACAACATTGTCTCGTGTTAATCACTTAGCGGATCAACAAAAAACATGGATTTTAGGTAGTGCAGTGCATCAGGCTAATTTAACTAATTTAACTGCTGATGCTGATTCAACTTTATTGCTAGAACCGTGTGGTCGTAATACCGCGGCTTGTATTACCTGGGGGGCTTTTGAAGCGCTTAAAGAAGATCCCAATGCTATTTGTGTTGTTTTATCAGCGGATGCTTGGATAGATTCAACAGCTGGTTTTCAGCAAACAATTCAGCAAGCTATCGAGCTTGTTAACCAACATGATCGCTTGGTAACAATCGGGATTCCCCCTACCCGTCCTCATACGGGTTATGGTTATATTCAGGTGGCCGATTCCAATGATGATGTTTTTTCTGTTACTTCTTTTACAGAAAAACCTACGTTTGAACAAGCACAAACGTATTTAGATACGGGATCTTATTATTGGAATGCAGGGATGTTTGTTTGGCGTGCTGAACATATTTTGGAGTGTATTAAAAAACACTTGCCAGCGCATCATCACATTATCCAATCATTTACCAGTCAGAATATTAAAGATCCTAACGAATTATTAGCCTATTACGAACGCTTGGAGCCTATTTCTATTGATTATGGTGTTTTAGAGCATGAAACAACTAATATGATGTTACTGCCAGCTAGATTTGCTTGGGATGATATTGGTAATTGGTCATCATTAGCATCTTATTTACCTCAGGATGAGGCTCATAATGCAACTAATAGCGATGTTTTAGCTGTTAATAGTCATCGTAATATTGTTTTTAGTGATCATAATAAAAAAGTTGTTTTAGGTCATGTTGATGATTTAATTGTGGTTGATACAGCGGATGCTTTATTAATTTTGCCCAAAGAACATGATCAATCTATTAAACAAATTTATGATAAGCTCGAATCAGAATTCCAGTAATTTTCATCTTGTTATTCAAACAAATTCTCCTGGCGAATTAGCAGCTTGGGTTCAACCTATTGTTGAAACGTGTGTTGAATTTAGTGATAGTTGTTTTATTACTATTTGTTTGGTTCCTTGCCAATATGCTACTGGTAACGAAGCTGATGTTGCCGCTGCTATACCCGGTGTACAACACGTTTTAACTGCCAAGCAAACCATATTGTTTTTGTTTGGTTTAATGTCGTTACCAAAACATGCCAACAAGGGTGCGGTTTTATGTTTGGGTGGAGATCCTTTTTATAGTCAATTATTAGGATTTCGTTTAGGGTTTCCTAGTAGTATTTATACCGAACATCGTAAAAAACCAGGGCTCTTTTTTAAACATATATTTTATAAACATCAACAGGGCGATTTAATGCAGGCTCGCGTTGCACATTATCAGGATCAGAATTTTGCTAAAAATCATGTTCTAAAGCAATATCATTTACCAACTAGATCTTATGTTTTATTGTTTTTAGGATCACGGCCCAATCATTTTTTGGCATTTGCTGATTTGATTGTACCTATGATTAAACATTTTTTAAGTTTGCAAGATACGATTGATATTATTATTCCTATAGCTCCTACTATTTCTGATAGGGATGTTGAGGTTGTTAATAAGGCTGATTTGGGGCATAGAGTGCATATTGTGCGTGGTAATTCTTTGGATTTTATGAGTATTGCCATATGTATGATGTCTTTGCCTGGTACCAATACGGCAGAAGCTATGTATATGGGTTTACCTATGGTAACAGTTGTTCCTTTAAATCGTTTGGATTTATTAAGTTTAGATGGGCTTTTGGGTTTGTTGGCATCAATACCATTAGTGGGTGCTTGGTTAAAACGATTATTAGTACCTTTGTTATTAAAAAAAGTAGCGTTTGTTTCTTTGCCAAATCGTGTGGCTCAAAAATCTATTGTTCCCGAATGGATTGGTATGATAGATCCCACAATATTGGCGGACGATTTTTATCAGTTTGTTTCTAATCAAGCTGCTTTGGATGCTATCAAATGTGATCTTGCTAAGATTGTGTCTCAGCCTGATGTTGATAGGTTAATTATTAAACAAATTTTTGAGGATTAAGTTTATGTTTTTGTTAGGTATTTGTATATATGTATTACAGGTATTATGTTAATAGGTGTCACCGTTCATGGCTTTTATATCATCAGTTAATAGTCAGGTAGGCGCTCCTGTTTTACCAGAATTACCTCAGCCATATCACGCTCATCAAGCGGGGGCGCCTGTTTCTGATTATCATGATTTTCGTCGTGTTCGTAATGAGCCTGTTGAGGCTTTGTTAAAACAAACTGATTCTTTGGCTCAGTTTGTTCGGTCTTGGTATCAATCTTCGTGTCAGTTGGTTTATAAAGGGATCGATGGTGATCTTTTGTTAGGTACAGCCGGCTTTATTAATAATAATATTAATGTTGTGTTAACCACACGCCATGGCATTGATTTTTTGCCTCAACAAAATTTGTATGTTCGTTTATATGATTATGATAAATCTCCTGTGTTTTATGATCGGCCAGTTCGTTTAGATTCTGTTGCTCAAGCTGGTTTAGATGCTTGTTTTTTACAGGTTGATCATGATGATGTATCGCGGGGATATTGTCGGGCAGTTCAAGCTGATTATTCTGAGAATGCTTTATGCTCAGGTCATTATGTGATGATTCATTTTGCTGGAGGTAAACAATGTGTTTCAGTTGGTCAACTTGATCATGGTGATAGTTATGAGAGTTTAACTGATTTGTTAACGATTCAGGCGGGAAATCAAAGTTCTGGGGCTTTGTTATTATGGCAAAATTTAGTAGGCGATGTTTCAGCTAAAGCTATGTCGTATTATCGTTATTTGGATTCAGGAACACCGCAACGACTGTTAATTACTTGTCGAGATTTACTTGGTAAGGGTTATAGTAACTCTATTAAAAATCCTTATGATAGTTTAGCTAAAGGTTGTGTGGATCCTGTTTTATTAGGAAATCCTAATACAACAAATGGTTATGAATATTTGTTTTTTTATGATGATTGTATCAAGGATCCTTCTTCAGCAATTCAGTATTATCAACTTTTTTTGTTAAAAGAATATCAGCGAGTTATTTTTCAAGATAAGGCCGTTAAAAAAGCAGAACATTCTGTAGCATCTAATAGGGTTACTTATTATGATCCAGCAGGTATCAAATCACTTAAAGAGTCATTTAAATCTCTTAAGAATATGATGAAAAAAATACAAAAACATCCTATGGCTTGGAATGAGTTTCGTGATGCGTTAAAGGGTCACCGTGTTTTTAAAAATTGTGTGGTTGCTATTAATGAGCAGTGCTATAGAGCGGAACAGTATTTTATTTCGCCTTATTTAAAGCCATGTGATGTTTGGCCTAAATTTGAAGATGCTATTGTTTCGATATTATCGTTAGAATCATCGCCTCATCGATTGGCTCCTCAAAAAAAGAAAATGGCACATAGTCCTGTTATTGCTTTATCCGTTGCCAAGAAAACGTTTCCCAAGGGTTTGATTAAGCTTATGAAAGCTATTTATACTATGTGGCAACAGGGTGGCATTGTGGATGAACGATCTGATACGTTAAAAGAAGATCGGCATAAACGATCTAAGATACCTGGTTCGCTACGTAGTTGGCATGCCAATGATAAGGGGTATTTGCCAAAGGTAAATTTTGCTAATGATAAGCGATCTCGTACGTTTTTTGATTATTATCTAAAGATGTCTAGATCGGGGGATCATTCAAACATAAGAGAGCCTATTGGTTATGCTGAATATACGGGTATTGTTATTGGTAGTAATTTTGTAAGGGATGTTAATTATGATTATCGATTTATTGTTCAGGGTGATCATCAACCTTGTCGCTTAGTTTTTAATTATGAAGAAGGCTATATGTATTTAACAGTATCACATTATACATGCTTTAAAATAGATAGCGATAATCAGGTGGTTTTATCTTCAGATTCCGGTTATAAATTGCTGAATTATAAGGAACATAATCCTTTTTTTTGTATTGATATGACAGCGTGATTGTTTGTTTATAAATAATGTTGGTGTGGGGATGGCTATGTTAGGAGATTTGCTTCTTGTGTATAATGTCAGCTATGAATATTAAATCTTTAGAATTTGTTGATTCTATTGCTTGTTGGTCGTCTCATCAACCTTATTTTGATATTATTGCAACAGAAGGTTTTGATGAGCATGTGTGTGGTTATGCTTTTTTTTGTGATACAGATCAGCAATTGTATGATTTAACGCCACATAATCAAAAGAATGCTATGCCTTATTTAAAGGTTGATTTTAATCAGTTTTGTTTGGGTCTAGATAGCATTTTAAAGGTTCATGTTGCAGCTAAATGGCAACCCATTACCAAGGCTCACTTTTTAGCTCAAGCTTGTCATGATTTAAATGATAGAAAACGTGTGTTATCGTTAATGCCTTTAATGGGATTGGTATCTCAGCAAGCTGTTTTGTCTGACTATTTAAAGATTGCTGGGCTTGCTCCTTTAATAACTCAGTTTGCGTTTCGCAAAAAAGTATCTGCTAAACAATTGTTACAATTGGTTCGTTTTGATAATCATTTTTTAGCATGGTTTGATACGGATATTTTGCCTTTTATTGATCCTAGTTGTTCGGTTTTGATTCGTTTGTTAGAGACGTGTCATGATTGCTGGCAACGTTTAGGGGGATTAAAGCCTTTGCAACAGGCATTAACATTGTTGGATTCTTGGCAGCAAGAACCTGATGTTGCCAAGCGTTTGGCTATGTTTAATGATTGTTTAGTATCCTTAGCTTATCCTATGAAGTCTCGTTATAATCAGCATATTAAAGAGTGTATTAATGCATTAGCGTTGCCTGATTTTATATCGGTTCATTGGGATCAGTCTTTAGAAAATAAAGGATTTACGTTACAGTTTGATATCTCTCGTGATCATGATTTAGAAAGGTTAAGTGTGTTAGTGGAAAAAAAAGAACAGTTTCAACAATTGTTAGCAGGTATGGTTTATGACACATATTAAACAAGCGTTTGTTGATTCATCACAAGTTGATTCTGATTTAGCGGCAGCTTTAGATAAAGCGGGTATTGATTATGTCGTTCAAGATGATGTTACGATTAAAAAACATTATCGATCGGGTAAAAAGAATTTGGTTGTTGTTGATAAAAAGGGCGAGGCGCTTGATACGTGTGCCACAATTAGTGATAAGTATATTTGCTGTAATGTTAAAGTGTTAAAATCGGTTAGCAATTGCCCTTATGATTGTTCGTATTGTTTTTTACAAAATTATCTTAATGATGGAAATACAAAGGTTGTTGGTGATGATAAAGCGTTGATTGATGAAGTTAAAGAAGCGTGTATCAAAGAGCCTAATCGCCTATTTCGGATTGGTACTTGGGAATTAGGTGATAGTTTAGCTTTAGAACGTGAAACAGGTCAGGCTCAGCGATTGATTCATGCATTTTGTGATATTCCTAATGCTGTTTTAGAGCTAAAGACCAAGTCTGATATTGTCGAACCTATTTTAGCGTGTGATCATCAGCAAAAAACGGTTGTTTCGTGGTCATTAAATGCGCATACCATTGTAGAAAAACAAGAACATAAAACAGCACGTTTACAAGAACGGTTACAGGCACTTAAAAAAGTAACAGATGCCGGTTATTTGGTAGGCTTGCATATTGATCCTATGATTTATTTTGAGGGTTGGGAAACCGATTATGAAGCTTTAGTTAGGCAGATGATTAATGCTACGAATCCTCAACAAATTGCTTGGATATCGTTAGGCAGCTTACGGTTTAATCCAGAAATGAAAAAAAAGATAGAAACAAATTTTCCTGCTAGTGATATTACGTATACCGAAATGATACGTGGTGATGATGGAAAGATGAGATATCCAAAACCGCTTAGAATGCGTATGTATCGTCATGTTATGACGGTTTTGATGGATGCGCTTGGGTGTGATGATTTATCGCCTCAAACAAGTTTTGATAAGCCGTTATTTTATTTTTGTATGGAACGTTGGGATGTTTGGGAAGATTTGTTAGGGTCATCCCCTACTTCTATTCAAGATTTAGATTTTTTGTTTGCGATGTCTTTACAACAACGATTTTTTCAGAACTTGCCAGTTCCTGATAAGTCATATTATTTAACGGGAGCTATTTAGTTTTGCGTACATCTAAAGTTATATCTTGTTCTCAAAAAGTTTTTAATAAAAACCATAAAATTAAGAATAACTGTAGTAGTAAAGAAGCTGGTGTTTCTAAAAAACGCTATGTTAATGTCTATGCGTGTTCTTTGTTTAAAGAACTTGTTAAGGATGTAGAACTTGGTAAATGGCATTATAATTTTCCGCGCAAGTGTTTAAGAGAAGCTGTTAAGGTAGGCTTAGGTATTCATGATTCAGTAACTTATTTAAAACTTTTATCTCAATTAGCTGATCATGATAAGTATCATGAGGATTGCCCTGAAGCTGTTTTGTTAAAGCAGGCTTATGAGCAAAAGAATGTTGAATTATATAAAGATTAACTTAGGCTTTTATTTTTTGGAAAACAAGCTAAGGCTGTTTTAAAGCGTAAGAAATTTTTATAAGCATTGTTTTGAATCTGTTTGGCTAATTATTTGTGTTGATTTAGGTAAGAATAATGGTTTTTTATATAAAACAGAAAATTTCAATACATTAACAGGTAATATTTTTTCGATTTATATAGTGTAGAAAAAAGGAGACAGTATGAATTTAAATTATAATCCACTTTCAACTGATACGGGATCAAATGATTCTAGTATTTCTCGCTATTTAGGGGGGGGCTTAGGGGGTAATGATACTGGTATTGGGTTTGGAGATAATGCATTTTCAGATATTTTACAAACTCAGATGATGGCTGTTCAGCCTATTAATTCGAAAGTAGATGCAATTTTACAGCGGTTAGAAAATGATCAGCCGTTGGTGGGTATGAATCAGCAAGAAGCAGCCGAAGCAATTTTTGAAGCTATTAAGCATATTTTAAGTGGTGTTGCGGATGTTTTAAAATCAATGGGAAAATCTATGGGGTCTGCAGAATCATCCCTTACGGATTTAAGTCGTTTAATAGAGGGTGCAAAACGCTTGTTTGATCGTTCAGAAGATCCTTATGTATTAGAACAAATGGGAGAAACGTGGGAATCTTTACGAAAAAAGAAATCACCGGTTTTTCATTCGGTTCATGCTTATTTTTTTCATGTTGCTGTTACTTTTTCGGATGAGCAAGGAGAAGGTTTGGCGATTGATACGTCTGGATTAACGGATGTTGCTGAGGATACAGAGGATGGTGTTTATTCATATTCAGAACAGACGTCATTAATTTTACTTGATATTGTTGAATCTTTGTCTGATTCTGCGGAAAAAGATGAATTACTTCATGTATTAGAAATGGCTAATATTCGTGATGATTCTGATATAGATTCTGATAGTGTGTTAGACTTTCCTGATGCCGCTTCAGAACAATCGAACTTCTTCTATAGTTAATTTTTCTTCTTATGTTAATCAGTTAGGGATTGATTCTCCTTTAGTTTTAGGAACATGGTCTTTGGGAGGCTCTCATTTTGGTGCTTATGATACGCGTTTAGCGAATACTGTTATTCAGGTAGCTTATGAGCGTGGTATTAGGCAATTTGATTCGGCTTCTTTTTATGCAAAAGGCCAATCACAGTCTATTTTACGTAAAGCGTTGGTAAATAAACCGAGAGATTCTTATGTGTTACAGTTAAAGGTAGGTTTGCGTTGGGCTGGTAATCAGGTTTTACATGATGCGACTAGAGACCATATTACTTGTACAGTTTTGGATGCTTTACGATTTTTTAACTGTGATACTATTGATGTATTTTTGCTTCATTGGCCAGATCCAGATAGTGATATTAGAATTGCTTGTGATGCGCTTAGTTTATTATGTGCTCAACAAAAAATTGCTTTTTGGGGACTTTGTAATATTCAACAAGACCATATCCCTTTGCTTCAAGGTTATGATTATAGTATTTGTCATTGTCATTATAATCCTCTTTATCATCAAACAGAATCGCTACTTAAACTAATGTTTCAGCAAGGAGTTGTTACGCTGGGATATTCACCTTTTGAACAAGGATTGTTAGTTAATCCAGACTATTCACAATCAATGATATTGTCTAAACGTGATATAAGAAACCGTAATCCTTTTTTTGCTGATTTAGCCATTAAGCAGGTTTTACAACGTTTGTTTAAATTGGATACGGCTGGTTTTTCTTATTCTCAATGTATTATTCAATGGTTATTGGATAAATCTTTTTTAGATTATATTATTTTTGGGGCACGTTATTTAGATCAGTTAATATCTTGTTGTGATGTTTTATCTTTTTCGACTCATCAAAAAAAATCTATTGCTCAATCAGATTTTTATTGTGCTTTATCAGCTTCTTTTAAAAGAAAAAATTAAAAATTTGTAAATGTTTTTTTTGTAATGTCAAATTTAAAATTTCTTTTACAATAGAATATAGGTATATTATGTTTTTTCGGATATATGAGTTTTTTTTTGTTAATTTTTTTGTTGATTTGATTTGGTTGTGTTGACTTTAAAAAGGTCTGTATTGCTATAATAGATAGGTTTCAAATTAAAAAAAAAATAAAACAAAGAGGGTAATATGACGACAGACATGATCACGCATATAATAAAACGTAACGGCAAAAAAAAGCCATTTGATACAGAACGAATTTATAAAGCTATTGAGAAGGCTTTTCAGTCTGAAAGTATTAATGATCATGATACTGTTTTATCTGTTACTAACTCTGCTGTTCAAGCTATTGATTTATTGCATCGTAGTCGGTCTCAGGATGTGACAGTTGAAGAAGTTCAGGATATTGTTGAGAAGGAATTGATGGTTCAAGGATTTCATTCTACAGCGCGTTGTTATATTTTATATCGAGATCAGCAATCTCGTTTACGGCAAGAAAAAACGTTTATAAAAGTTCAAGAAAAAACGTTAAAAATTAAAGTATCTGATACAGAAGAAATTTTATATAATCCAAAGACTATTGAGGATTATTTGCGACGATTATCGTTTGATTTATATAAGGTTAGTATTACTGAAATGATAGATGCTATTACTAAACAAATTTATGATGGTATTCCTCAGTTAGAATTAGATCAGCTTATTTTAGGTTCTGCTCGAGAACGGATCGAAACTCATTATCAGTATAGTAGTTTATCATCACGTATTATTTTAGATCGTTTGTATACGTCTATTTTAGGTGTTGGTGTTGCAAGTGATAGTCAAGAAGCTGCTTATAAAGATAAGTTTAAAGATTATATTAACCAGGGAATTGATTTTGAAATTTTAAATCCTGAATTATTAGAATATGATTTTGATAAGCTTGCTCAGGCTATTGATGGTAAGCGGGATTATTTATTTCATTTTTTGGGCATACAAATTTTAGTTGATCGTTATTTTATTCGAAATAGAGATTTAAAATCAGCTGTTATCGAATTGCCACAGTGGTTTTGGATGCGTGTTGCTATGGGATTAGCATTAAAAGAAAATGCGGATATCCGTAATGAAAAGGCAATAGAATTTTATAATGTTTTATCAAATATGGATTTAGTATCTTCAACTCCAACGTTATTTAATAGTGGTACTCGTTTTAGTCAAATGAGTTCTTGTTATTTAAATACATCTGAAGATTCTTTAGATGGTATTTTTAAATTGTTTTCTGATAATGCTAAATTAAGTAAGTGGGCGGGTGGTATTGGTTCGGATTGGACACAGGTAAGAGCTACAGGATCAAAAATTAAAGGTACTAATGGAACGTCTCAGGGTGTTATTCCTTTTATTAAAATATTTAATGATGTTGCCTTAGCTGTTAATCAAGGGGGTAAACGCAAAGGTGCTATGTGTGCTTATTTAGAAATTTGGCATATGGATATTGAGCAGTTTTTTGAATTACGTAAAAATACAGGTGATGAACGTCGTCGAACGCATGACATTAATACAGCATGCTGGATTCCTGATTTATTTATGAAACGAGTTGAAGAGAAAGGTGATTGGACTTTATTTTGTTCGGGTGATGTTTCAGATTTACATGATTTAACAGGATCTGCGTTTGAAGCACGTTATTGTGAATATGAGGCAGATGATTCTATTCGTAAGCGTGTTATGCCTGCTGCTGAATTATGGCGAAAGTTATTAACCATGCTTTATGAAACAGGTCATCCGTGGGTTACTTATAAAGATCCTTGTAATATTAGAAGTCCTCAAGATCATGTTGGTGTTGTTCATTCTTCTAATCTTTGTACAGAGATTACATTAAATACGTCTAAAGATGAAACAGCGGTATGTAATTTGGCTAGTTTAAATTTGGCTCATATGATAAAAGATGGTGAATTAGATAAAGAAAAAATAGAACGAACGGTATCTATTGGAATTCGTATGTTGGATAATGTGATAGATAATAATTATTATCCGACGATTGAGTCAGAGAAAGCTAATTTAAGTCATCGAGCCATTGGCTTGGGGTTAATGGGTTATCAAGATGCTTTATATCAACTTAATATTGATTTTGAATCCGATCAAAATTTAGAGTTTGCTGATGCTTCAATGGAAATGATTTCTTATTATGCTATTTTAGCTAGTTCAAAATTAGCTAAAGAACGTGGGTTTTATGATACGTATAAAGGTAGTAAATGGGATCGTGATATTTTTCCATTAGATACTATTGGATTATTAGAAAAAGAGCGAGGGCAAGCGATTGATATAGATCGTATTACCCGTCTTGACTGGGATGTTGTTCGTGATCATGTTAAGCAGCATGGTATGCGAAATTCTAATGTAATGGCTATTGCACCTACCGCTACTATAGCCAATATTTCTGGAGTATATCCTTGTACAGAGCCTGCTTATAAAAATATGTATATGAAAGAAAATTTGTCGGGTAACTTTTTTGTGATTAATCGTTATTTAGTTGATGATTTGGATGCGTTAGATTTATGGAATGAGTCTATGGTTAAGCAGATTAAACTTCATAATGGATCGATTGCTAAAATTGCAGGATTGCCAGAATCTTTTGTACGTAAATACAAAGAAACATTTGAAGTTGATATGCATTGGTTGCTTACATCTGCTGCAAAACGAATGAAATGGATTGATCAATCAGCTTCAACGAATGTGTTTTTGACAACTCAAAGTGGCAAAATTTTAAGTGATACGTATACGCTGGCATGGAAACTAGGTTTAAAAACAACCTATTACTTAAGAACATTGGCAGCAACACAGGTAACAAAAGCAACTGTTCAGGAAGATGTTGGGATAGAGCCCCTTGTTTCTGGTACGGCAGTAGTTAATGATACGGTTAGTGTTTGTAGTATTTTAGATCCTGAATGTGAAGCGTGTCAGTAATAAATTAAGGAGGTAATAATATGACAACAAATTCGTTTGAAGGTGAGTTTACTGGATCTGCTTTATCAAATGCAGAGTTAATTAATAAGCGTAAAGTTATTAATGGAGAGGATGATGGTTTGATGCAGGTATCGCCTTTAAAGCATCCTTGGGCACGTGAAATATTTAAAAATATGCAGCGTAATAATTGGGTGGCTGAAGAGGTTCCTTTTCAAAAGGATAAAGAGCAATGGGAAAGTGATGAATTAACATCACAAGAAAAGGATACGTTTTTAAGAGCTTTGGCGTTTGCATCTAATTTGGATGGATTATTGGTACATTCTTTAAGTGAAATTATAAAGCCTAATATTACAAGTCCTGAGATTTCTTTAGCTATTGCAAGACAAATTTATGAAGAATGCTTACATGTTGATAGTTATTCAGTGATGATCGAGGCTGTTGGTTTAGATCCAGAAGATGTTTATGGTTTATATCGACGTGATAAATCTCTTTATTACAAGAATAAGCGTGTTTGGGAATCAATGTTTAAGATTAAGAGAGCTGATTTTGATACAAAAAAATTAGAAGATGCTAAATTGTTTTTAGAAGCGTGTACAACTAATTTGATTTTTGAAGGTATTTTCTTTTTTAGTGCGTTTTTAGTGTTTTATAATTTTGGTCGACATAATAAAATGCCTGGTTCTAAAGAAATGATTCAATTTATCAATCGAGATGAAGATCTTCATGTTCAATTATTTGTAAATATTATTAATGAAATTAAAAAAGAGCAACCTGAATTATGGACAAAAGATGTTCAGGATAAAATGTCTCAAAATATAGTTGAAGCGGTTCAAATGGAATATGACTGGGGATGTTCGTGTATTGGTGAGGGAATTTTAGGGTTAACACCAGAAACATTAAAAGATTATATTCAATTTATTGGTGATTTGCGTTTAACAGCGATTGGTTTACCAAAGGTGTTTAATTCAAAAAACCCCTACCCTTGGATTGATGAATTTACCCAAGGATCGATGATAGAAGTTAATTTCTTTGAAGGAACTGTAAGAGAATATCAGACAGGAACGCTTGAGTGGTAGCAATGGGTGTTTTTTGGGGGGGGTAACTTTATTTCTAGCTGTGTAGTGTTATGATTGTTTTTTTTATTTTGATAGAGTTAGGTAATAATATTTAACTACAATTATATATTATCTAAAGTTTTGGTAAAACCTCGCAAAGAAATCTGTATTTTTTTAATAATCAGTTTCTTCAGATTCTTTTTTTTAAAGTGACTTCTTACTTGAAGAAGATTTCTTAAATTCTTTGTTTAAAAATATTTTTATCGACATGCTTCTATTGATTCAACTTCATTATCATTTTTATTGAAAAAGAATTTAATGTTTCCACAATGTTTTGTTAATAACCCTTTTAAGAAGTTTTGGTATGTTTTTGTTACGGTTTGTAGTGAGCGGTTGGTAGTGAATTGATGTTTGATATTTTATCTAAAATTGGTTTTTTTTTTAATTTTTTTGTTTTTTTGTGTTTTTTTTGAAATTTTTCCTTGTTTTTTTGCGATAACTAAATAAAGCATAAATAAAAAGTTCTTTTTTCGTTTGGGGAGGGGGGAACGAAAGGAGAAGAGTGTATGTTTAGTCTTGGTGTGAAATCTGGTAGTTTTGATAGTCCTGTTACTCCTTCTTCTGGTCCTGTTAGTCCTGTTACTCCTTCTTCTGGTCCTGTTAGTCCTGTTACTCCTTCTTCTGGTCCTGTTAGTCCTGTTACTACTTCTTCTGGTCCTGA
>MDSY01148682.1_pt1 | contig 18112 bp, 18 predicted proteins | sample 811131 | NCBI WGS metagenome assembly MDSY01 (sample SAMN05326643, study PRJNA326480) | marine metagenome | isolation source: seawater | place: Atlantic Ocean: South West | collected 2010
ATAACCAAAAAAAAATCATAACCAAAAAAAAATTATAACCATAAAAAAAAGCATAATGCCTTTTTTATTTTTTAGTTATTTAAAATTACAAAATAAAATCTCCTTAAAATTTTATATATTAATCCTCTTCTTCTCCATCTTCAGCCCAGTTCTGGAATTTCTTTCGAACAGTTACATTTTTTGACTGTTCCAAAGAAGGAAAATTCTCTTCATTCGCACTATCAAACTCCTTTTCCAATTTCCGATTGGTAAAACCGCTCATGTTTGCATCTTGCTTAGGTTTTCTAATAGGCTTGGTTGGAGTTGATACTTGTCTATTAGTAAATGATTGGTTTGGAGTAGTAAACATAGCATTAGGCTGTGCAGGAGGATTAGGGTATCCCCAGTAATACATTGGACCCTGAGGACCGTGACTCCAAAACAACATCATACCCGGAACAGGTGGAACCAGCATGGTTGGCATAGGGTTCATATTCATAAATGATTGATTAACTTCTTCCTTCTTGGTAAAAGGCATTACAAACCAGTACCATGGATCGTCATAAACAATCTTGGCCTTACAATCAGGATTTTCAACATCTGTTTGAAAACTTTTCGCTTCATTAGAATCATACAAATTCTTAAAGTGTACAAACGCCATATGAAAAGAACCCTTTTCATTAGAACGCTTTACCAAATCAACATGATCAACCTCTCCAATGTTCAGATTGTGAAAAGCTTGAGTGATTCGTGATGAAGAAATGTTCAAAAACACACGAGGGATGAAAACAGAATAGCTAGTGGAAGACATTGTTGAACAATAGTACTTGTTTTTTGATACATTCTATTTTTTAAAAAAAAAGTAATCAATTTTTTTTAAAAGTGGTGATTTGTAAAACTATTGTATTTAATTATGTATAACTTGTTTCAAAAAATGAAGCAAAATGTTTTGCCTTTCTTTTATATAAACTTTGATAAATTTTTAAACATCGTTTTTCAAAACTTATATTAGCACAAACTATTTTCTTCATATTTTGACCAATTTCATCATTGTCACAAGTTTTTTCTTGATCAATTTGATAATTTGTAAATAATTGAAACAATTGTATATTTAATTTATTCATAATTTGTTCCCAATCTTTGTAATCCAAAATTTTCCATTGCAATATACCATTTACCAAATCGCAAACATATAAAGTATTATTTTTTTGATGAAAACACAATAACATTGATTCACAGTTTACTTGGTTTAAATAATTTTCTAATATATCAACAAAACCATCTATAAAACCAATGTTAAAAACAAGTTTCAAATCTTTTTCTTCTAATGAAATAGATTCAATAGTTTCTTTAAAATGTATCAAGTTGTCATTTTGATACTCATTTAAATGTTTTAATATATTTACTTTTTTAGCTCTTAACGACAGTTGATTTTTTATATTGTACAATTCTTTACTAACTTCATTATATTTGTTTGTTAAATTATGAATCATATTCAAAAGTTCATCATTTGTAGGTTGCCTTTTTTCTATAGAATCATTTTTTCTTGCACAATCAAAAATATGATTCTCATAACAACCCTGTTTTTTAAATTGTTTAAAACAATATTGACAATGAATAATTTGTTTAGAAGACATTTTTTTTTCTAATTTAAAAGTAGTTTTTTTTGTTCAATTTTATATTATTTTAATAAGATTTTACTAGATATTTAATGTAATATTTAATACAAAAATTAATACAATATTTAATGCAATATTTATTATTTCTATATATTATATGCCAACAGATTGTAGTAATTGTAATACAGGAGTAAAAGTATCAGTAAGTCAATGTAGATCATGTGGTTGTACATATACTTGTGATGCTTCAGGGTGTTCACAATCATCTTGTGCAAGTGCAAATAATAAAGAAATAACACAAAAAAGAATATGGAATAGAGTTCGAGTTTCTCAGTCGGAATACATAATGAATAAAGCAGGTCTTTCAGTTTATGAGCGTCCCTATTATATTCATGGACAAGGTGAATTAAACTGGAATCAAATGAGTGATCGTCCTTTACCATCTCAAGTTAAAAGAAATGTACCAACAAGAGGAAATTCAACAAAATCTTCAATTACTAGAAATCGTCCTGGTTCACAAAGTGCACCAGGAAAGGGAGTAGATGTCAAACACGGAAGTTATCATAGATATTTAGCTCGTTTAAAAGGAAAAGGACCATTAAGAACTGGAGTCACCCCATATTCTTTAGAACCGAAACAAGGAAACAAGGTAAAATCATATGGTATAGTTTCTTCAAGCAATAAGGTAGGATCATGTTTATGTTTTACATAATTTACTTAAATATTAGTTTGTTTACATTATAATGTTTTATAATGTAAATATATAATGCAATTTAATCTAGGTGCAATGCTTAATAATTTATCAAAAAAAAATGATTTTCAAAAAAAAAATCCAGTTCAAAATAATAATTATTTATCACAAAACATGATTCTAAAAAAAAATATCAATTCTATGCCCTCTATGAAAAAATCAGCAAATCTATCTTTAACATCATTTAGCAATACAAATTATTTTAATATGCGAAAAGCATGAGGTCAATAAACACTTTTTTTTTCAAAATAATGTTTCGTTGTATAAAACATAATAGAATCTTTGTATTCGGAATGACGGACTTTAAAAAGACCTGACAATATATTATGTAAATACAACAATTATATTTTACAAAAATTTTTGCAAATATTCACATAAAGATAATTTCATGTATAAATTAAGAATGTCAACAGAAAATAGTCGCATAGAACAGATGCAAAAAATTCAAAAAGAAGGCCTAAAATTATTTGAAAAAAAAAAATAAAGACTATGGAGATGCTTTTGCTACTTATGGGGTAATAGGTGTATTGATGAGAATGGGAGATAAAATACAAAGATTGCAAACAATTGAAAAAAATCAAATTACTTTGGTAAATGATGAAAAAATGCGTGACACCTTAATTGATTTACACAATTATTCAGCAATGGCAATCATGCTATTAGATGAATAAAAATTACTTATTAAACATAATATACATAAATATATATTATGTTTCGTTATGATACAAAATATAAACTAGTTATTTTAGGAGATCAAAATGTTGGTAAAACTACTTATTTTAATAAATTACTTGGAAAAGATGATAGTATTGTACCATCTTCTACTATTGGTGTAGATTTTGGATCATTTACCAAACAAATAGATAAAAAAAATGTAAAAATATGCATTTGGGATACTGCTGGTCAAGAAGCTTTTCAATCAATAATTCGTAGTTATTTCAAAGAAATAGCTGGAGCTATTATCATGTTTTCTGTTTCCAACTCGAAATCCTTAGAAAATATAGAAAAATGGATACAAATGATAGAATATGAAAATAAATGCAATCATAAACATCCTATTTTATTGATTGGAAATAAAAACGACAACCCGATAATGTATGACAAAAAATTACTAGAAAAAATTTTAAAAGACAAAAATATTTTATATTATGAGACATCTTGTCAAAAGAATAACCAATATGATTTAGAAGAAAAAATATTAGAATTAATAAAAAAGACCAAACAAAGTAATAATTGTTTAGGTATAAAGAATTATTCGAAAGAAGAAACAATAATAAAAAAAAAACCTAATAAATGGAAAGAAAGTTGTTGCACAATTAATTAGTCAATCAAATGGAAAAAAAACCTTGTAATTTTATATATGCAACTGTTTAATTTAAATAGCAATGAATATAGTAAAGAAGAGCTTGAAGATATTTTGTCTTTAAAAAAAAATTACACAAAAGAAGAGATCATATTGAAAAAAAATAATTTGTGTTCCAATTTAAACAACGATTCCTCTATGGATCAAACAACAAAAAAAAACATAAATAATTTTTTAAATAATGTGTCTTCTCTTTTAATAGAAAAACAAATTGAAAAATCAAAAGAAATAAATACAAATTTCAATCAATTAAAAAATCAAGTAGAAGAAGTCAATGGTAATTTTATAATAAAACAAACAGCTAAAGAACAAGAGGCATATAGCTTACAGTATAGTAAGGGTATTTCAGAAAATTTAGGTGCACCACCAGGTATATTGAATCCAATTAAATGGAGTACTATCAAAAAAATTATTAATATAGATTCGAGATTTCGACCCAATTATTTTGAAACCAATCCAGCAGATCAAAAGATTAATTTACCATTTAGAGTAGAAAAAGTAGTTAATATGCGTATAAGTAGTATAGAATTACCAGTTACATTTTATAGTCATAGTGAATCATTAGGAAATAATAGTTTTGTTGTTGGTTGGAATTTTGATTTTATTAACAATCAACCTCAAAACAAAGTATTAGTTAAAATACCAGACGGTAGATTTACACGATTAGATTCTAATAACCAACATACAAATATGGAAACAACCGTTAACAATGCTATTCAAAATCCTAATAATAAAATTTTATTAGGAAATCATACTATTGCCTCTGATCCTAATTTCAATTTAAAATATAATATAGATCCAACAAGTGGAAAAAGTATTTTTTCTATTGATACTAGCAATACTACTAATTTAGAGCTGTTCACACAAAATGGATACAATCAATTTCAAATAGTATGTGCTGTAAGTGAAGATGGATCAGAAGATTTAAACAAAGCATTACCTTTTTTTCTTGGCTGGTCATTAGGTTATAGATTAAATATGTATACATCTGGTAGAGGTTCATACGAAAATGACAAATTGGTATTACCACCAGCAATTGTATCAGAAGGAATAGCTCATGTTTCAGGTTCCAATTATATATTTTTAGCAATTGATGATTATCAAAATAATGTAAATAATTTTTATACACAAGTTTATAGTGAATCCTTTAACAATAATAATATTATTGCCAAAATACCGTTGCCAGAAAATATCATAGAGGGAACATCTTTTATGATAACAGATTTTCCAGGTACAAACAATGTAAATAGAAGAGAAAGAAATTACTTTGGCCCTGTAAATATTGAAAAACTAAGAATAACTTTATATGATGAATACGGAAGAATTATTAACTTGAATAATTCTGATTGGTCTTTTAGTATAACTTTTGAAATTTTGTATAGTTAATTTATTTTTTTGATTCATAAAATGCCATCCAATCATCTGGACACTTTTTAGTACCTCCATTATATGGAACAGCTAGATGACAATCACATAACAAATTACCCAAAGAATAATCTAGATTAGATTCACTATACACATCTGCCAAAATACGCCCATATTTTTCTAATCTTACATTTTTTAATACAACTATTTTATCATAAACAGTGTCATAAACCTTTTTTTTGGCCAATTTGGCACATTTTTTTTCATTTTCATTTTTAGTTCTCATTTCCGGACAATCTATACCATTTATTCTGACCGAAAAACGGTAAATAGGAGAGCCTTCAAAAGGTAATTTTGAAGCAATAGTTATGGTATCTCCATCATATACTTTTATGACTTTTCCAGAAGTAATTGGTGGAATGAAAATTTCTGTGTCTTTGTAAGTAACATTTTCTAGATAATTCAAACTCATTTATACATATCTTTTAAAATAAACTTTAAATATATACATAAAAAAAAGTTTTAGTATTTTACATACATTAAAGAGTATTAATATAAAATAAAATTACTTAAAGGAAATAACAAAATATTTACTATATGAGTGGTTTAAATCTACCAACCAAAAGAAGTGAAAGATACCAAAATAGGTGTAAATATCAACAATCAGAACAACAGAAAAAAGACAGACAAAAAAGAGCAGAAAAGAGAAATTTAATTCGTGAAGAAATAGAAAATGAGGTAGCAAATGAAATTAATAATATTCGTAATTCTAGAAATAAAATGAAACCGAATGTATTAAAAAAATGTTTTTTCAATATTTTCTAATTAGACTATTGAATATGAAATTAGTAAAAAAATTCAACCATTTTTATACTAATTAACTTTTATCCAGAAAATTTTCTTCTTTTTTAAAAAAAATTGAAGTAAAAAACTAATTTTAACAAATTCTAAAAAAAAGTACAATCTTTGATCATGTCTTATTCTATTCTAATTCCAAGAGTATTTATCAATACAAGTCAAAGTAAAATAAAAAAGAGCTTTGAAAGCTTAAATATTGGTATTGTTTCTCATGTAAAGTTTGTTGTAAAAATGGATAAATACAAAAATCCCTATAAAAATGCCTATGTTTATTTTCATAGTTGGTTTGAAAATGATGCAGCATTAAATCTCAAAAACAAAATAGAAGATCCTACATACACAGCAAAGGTAGTATATAATGATCCTTGGTATTGGATTGTTTTGCCAAATACTTCTGGACCGACACTTGTTGAACAATGTCTAGAAAAAATAGTCAACTTGGAAAAAGAAATCGCTATGATTCAAAATAATATTCGAGAAGATACGAGTGATATATCACAAAAAATGTATTTATCTGATCTGGATATTACTTTAGATGATAGTACGATATTTGAAAATTATCATCAATGTTCTCCTCCTTCGCCATTGCATGAACCTTCTTATAACATGATTCCTTATAAAAGTGATGATGATTTTGACAATATGATTCGTGATTCCGAAGAAAGAAGAAATAAATATTGGATGACTGTCAACTATTGTGGGAATGAGTAAAAATATCAATTAACAAAAAAAAAATATAATGCTACTATAATTATGGGTGGTGGAATTTTACCAGTAGCAATAAAAAATAACACTGTTTATTTTTTATTTGGAAAAGAAAATGAATTAGATGATACACAAGGATGGGCAGATTTTGGAGGAGGAAAAGAAGATGGAGAGACTAATTTTGATACAGCTCTTCGTGAAGGGGGAGAAGAAATAAATGGTTTTTTAGGATTTGGAGAACCATTAAGAAAAAGGGTAAAAAAAAATCATATTATCAAAGTTAATTTACCAACATACCACACTTTTATTTTTAAAATGGACTATGATGAAAACTTGCCTTTTTATTATAAAAATAATTATGAATTTTTTTCTCGTTATTTACCACATGTAAAACACAAACGAGACAATGGATTACTAGAAAAAGCTAAAATAAAGTGGTTTTCTTTTCAAGAATTAAAAGAAAAAAAGGGAGAATTTCGTCCTTTTTATCAAAAAATTGTAGATATAATACTAAAAAAAGAAAAAACTATAACAGAAAAAATAAAAAAAAATAGAAAAACCCGTTATCTTAAAAGGAGTAATAGCGACAAACAGAAAACAAAAAAAAACATGAGAAATTAAAAAAAATATTAATTAAAATAGGAATATATAATAAGAATGGATTTTACAAACGATTTAATATTGATTACAATAGTCATTGATGTAGTTTTATTATTAATATTATTTACTCAAAAATTATCCGATTATGAAAAATTAATGATTTATGGTCTTTTTGTAGTTCATCTTTTATTTTATATTTCTCTTGTAAAAAAATATAAACAATTACAAGACATTTGTCATATTTTTTATGTATTGTCTATTATAATTTTATCATTATTTGTAAACAATTTTTATTTACTTTTGCTTTACATTTTATTAATAATTTGTATGGTTTCTTATTGGATTATTTATAAAGTTTGTCCCGTTGGTAAATTTTCAAATATATCTTTCACAAAACAATTAATTGACACATATCCTGTTTTAACGTTTGGTATTCCAGAATCCGTAACTATTTTGATTTTTGTTATTTTAATGTGTAAAATTCAAAATAAAATAAACTAATTTACATTTATGTCATTAACAAATATAAATGTAAATACAAATGAAAAAATGTTTGAATATCGAGGATTTAGTCAACAATGGAAAACTCAATATGGAGAAATACATACACCTTTTTCTTTTATAAAAGAAATGTTATCTATTGTTCCTGATAAATATTTCAAAAATAAAAATTTGACATGGTTAGATGTAGGAGCAGGACAAGGAAATTTTTCAGTTGTTTTATTTTTTATTTTATATGAATCTCTCCGTAGTGCGATTCCAAATAATCAAGATAGAATAAACCACATTATAGAAAAAATGATAACCATGGTAGAAATTAATCCTGTTAATAATAAAATACTAAGAGAGAAATTTGGAAAAAAAGCAAATATTATTAACATGGATTACTTATTATGGGAAACAAGTAATACTTATGATTTTATTATAGGTAATCCACCTTATAATGCAGATGGTTTAAAAAAGGTTCCTAGTAAAACAAATATATCAAAAAAAAAGGATGGAAAAACAATATGGTATAAATTTGTGAAAAAAAACATATCTTTATTAAAACCAAATGGATTTATGAATATTTTGATTCCTTCGATTTGGATGAAACCAGATAAAGAAAAAATATATTATTTTCTGTTGAATTATAAAATTCATAAACTTTGTACACTTAATGCAAACTCAATGAATAAAATATTTGATTACCATGTCCAAACACCAACAACTTATTTTTTATTAGAAAAGAGAGAAAATGATCAAACTATACAGTTGTATGATGAAATAAAAAAAGATTATTTTTCATTTGCTTTGAAATCAAATATTCCTATTCCTCTTTGTTTTTCATCAATTGTAAGTAAATGTGTTAAACAGGTGGAAAAAATAGGTTCATTACAAGTAATAAAAACAAATATGCCTCCGTCAAAAGTTTCTTTTGTTGATAATTTTGATGAATTATATTGTTATCCATATATAAAAACTACCATTTTGAATAAAAACAAAGAACCATTATTACAATTTAAATATTCAAATAAAAAATGCATGTTTTTAGGTGTTCCAAAAATAATCATGGCGCATAAAATGTATGGCTTTCCATTTTTAGATAAAACGGGCCAATACGGAATTTATAGTAGGGATAACTATGTTATAAAAGACTATTGTCCCGAAGAATTGGAAATTATTGCCAAGTTTCTCTCTCATGTTTTTTTTTTATTCCTTTTTGAAACAACGAGATACAGAATGAGATATTTGGAAAAATATGTTTTTTCATACATACCTAATATTGTGAAAATAGAAAATATAGAACAAAAAATACAAGATTCTAATTTTATTTTTCATTTTTTTGAAATTACCAAAGAAGAAAAAATATATATAGAGAATTATTTCAAGACGAAATACAAATTTTTTAAAATATAATACAAATTTTTTAAAATATAATAAAAACATATTTGTATATTAAATTAATGAAGGAAACTGCTTTATTATTTATGGCTGCTGGAAAATCATCTAGATTCGGTGGAACTCCAAAATTATTGTGCTTATTAAAAGACAATCGTACTTTGTTTGAAGTATGTTTATTACAAATTCAAAAATATCTTAAAATTACACATATTCATATGGTTGTTAATAGTGAAAACGAATATGAAATTATGAAAGTTTTGTCAACGATAAATGAAGAACACAAATTTTGTGATAAAATTACAAGTAATATACAGTTTTTTCCTAGATGTAGAAGGAAACCATGGGGTACTGCTGATGCGTTAGCTACATGTGAACCATATATGGAAGGCCCTTTTTTACTTTTAAATAGTGATGATTTGTATAGTGAAGAAACATTTGAATGTATTTTAAAAAATTGCCAAGAAAATAAAAATTATGTTATAGGATTTGAATTAGGCAACACACTTAAAAATGATAATAAGGCAAATCGTGCATTTATTGAATGTAATGAAAATACAATAAAATTACAGGAAAAAATGCAAATTTGTCGTAAAGATTTTACGCAAGATCAATTAGATTCCACATATGTTAGTGTAAATTTATTTTATTTACAACCTTCTATAATAACTCTTGTACGAGAAAAAATAGACAAATTTAAATTCCTACAATTGCATATTTTTGAAAAAACCAAACATGATTTTGATGATGTTTTGGATGTGGAAGCATTATTACCGGATTTTATCAATGAATTGATCAAAGAAAATAAAATATATTTGGAACTATTAAAAAGTCCAGGAGACTACAATGGGGTAACATATAAGACAGATGTTGAACATTTAATGGCTTAAAAATGTGCACTGAAAAAAAGACACTAGCGTAGAAAGATAAGATAAAAAGTAATCTAGTAATATAAAAAATGACATCCTTTTTTAGTAAATCAACACGCAATCAATTCAGAAAAAAAATTGTAAATTTTTTATATGATTTAATCAAACTAAGCGAATTTAATGAAAATATAGTTTCTTATGTTATTAAATCATGGCATTTTGTATTTCCATACATGAGTTTTTTGCTTTACATGTGTGCTCCTTTAGTCGTAGGTTATATTTTGCTTATAATTTTACTGCTTTTTTGGGGTCTTTTTATATATTTAGAAGGTTGTTTTCTATCTTATTTGGAGTACAAATTAAGTAAAGAAACATATGTAAATGTAATGGATCCCTATTTATTACTAGGAGGATGGGAAATTAACAATAAAAATCGCTTTAATATGACCATATTTATTGTAAATTTTTATTTTTTAGTTTCATTTTTAATTATTTATGTAAGATTAAAAATAAGAAATAAAGGATTGTAAGAAAATTGATCTTTTTTATTTTCTATTTACCAAATAAAAAAAATGCAAAAAATAGTTACAACCAGATTTAATAATAAAACGATTGAACAAAATAAAAATTATCGGAAAAAAACTAATATTTCTGGTTGTATTTATGGTGTTCCAGTGCAAATAAAAAGTTCTATTCCAGATGATTGTGATTTGTATGTTATTGAAATGAATAATGATTTAAACAAAATAGAGGGATTTGGATTGATAAAAAACAGAACATTGTGGGATAAAAATTATCGTATTTATGAAGATATGGATTATAATCGATATATTTACAGAGGTAATGTACATATACCTGTATCAAAAATAAAAAATAAATATTATAAAAAAGTAATTTATGTATTGGAACAATTATTGTTCAAAGGAGAAAGACATTGCAAAAGAGCTTCTGGAATAACAGAATTACAACAATGGATTGTAAATAATAAATATGATTTTGATTTTGTAAAATGTTTTCAAAAATTGTTTGAGAAATATAGTAAATAAATTATAAAAAACTATAAATAATTAAAAGGGTTTAAACAGCTTTATGTAGGTAAAATATACAATGTTAATAGTTTATATTTTATTTATATATTTTTTTTATGTGCACGGATTTTTAAAACAACCATTTAAAAATAAACCAACTTTTTTATATTCCAATCAACCGTCTACAACATGGAATACTTTAAGTAATAATTTTAAAAGTTTAGCTAGACAATGGTTTATCAATCGTGCTGAAAAAAAAGGAATTGCTTGGACAAACATGACAAATTTTTACAAAAATGAACCAAAGATTAAGCGTTTATTTGATAATATGAACAGTGATATTGTTTATCCTGATTATTATACACAGCCTTTTCATGGATACGACGATGGAAATTTAAATTGGAAAGCTGCATATGAAGGAGAAGCAGCAACATTAAGTATGGCTGTAAATTACTGGAAAGATATTGATCCTGTTACAACTGAAAAGTGGCTTCGTCATAATATAAGTTCAAATATAAAAAACTACATTTCCAATATTTCTTCTCCAAACACTGTTAATTCTATATTAGATGTAGGTTGTTCAATAGGAATTTCAACAGAATATTTATATAAATCATTTTTAAATAGTAAAAATATAACTGGATTAGACTTGAGTCCCTATTTTTTATCAGTAGCAAAATACAGGAGTGAAAATCTAAACTTGCCTATACATTATGTTCATAGAAATGCAGAAAATACTGAACTTAAAAAGGGTAGTTATGATCTTATTGTGTGTAATTTTATTTTACATGAGGTTCCACCGGATCCATCAAAGAAAATTTTAAAGGAAATGTATAATTTATTAGCTCCAGGTGGGATTTTAGCAGTTGTTGATTTAAATCCGAACCGTATACAAGATAATTTAATTGTAAGTACTTTTCGAAAATGGGCTTTTGAGGTAACTGAGCCACACATTTATGAATACTATAATAGCAATATGAGTGAATGGATGAAGAATACCGGTTTTAAAAATATCAAAACAACAAATAATGACCCTATAAATTGTATATGGTTTGGAGAAAAAAAAGGTAACTTGAAAAAAAAACCTAGTATGTTTGATGAATTTGTAGAATACAAAAAGTATTTTCAAAGATTATCTGATGATGAACAAGATACAAATAATTATAAAAAAGTACCTAGTTTGGCATTAACTGGTTAAATTTTTTAATATTTTTCATAATATTTTTTTATATTATAAAAAATATTTTTTATTAAAAGGTGTATGTATTATATATTATGAGTGATTCTTTAGATTTAAATGTAAATAATTATAGCCAAGAAGAATTATTACAATTATTAAATTTAGATGAAAAAGAAGAAGTTTCATTTCAGGATATAACAAATGCTTCCAATCCAAAGATTAATAAATTTACAAGCGAAGATAAATATGATTTAGCTAATTTTTATCAACAAGTACAAAATAAATTGCTTGAAGATATTGATTTTGAATCAGATGAAGAAAACTTAAATACACAATATAATTCTGATAGCCAAATTGGTAGTTTATGGAAAAATGAATATAAATCTCAAGAAAAAACTGATCCAGTACAAGGTAACAAAACAACAAATAGAAAACAACAAGTTTCTATTTTTGAACAAAATGAAAATTTTGTTATGAATCGTAATCAACTAGGAGTAAATAATGACTATCAATTACCTGTTGCACAAGGAATAATAAATCCCACTTTAAAAAATACAACAAATAGAATCATTAATATAGACAGTCAATTTCGTGATATTGTCATGCCGTACAATCCAGATCCCAATTCTCCTTCGTCACCAACTAATTTTACAGTAAGTTTGACAGATAGGTTATACAATACATTAAGTATACAATTGACTTCTTTTAGTATACCATTTACTTGGTATACCATTGATGGTTGTTATCAAGCAAATAGTTGGTTTTATATAAGTGATTCTTCAGATTTTTATACTATTGATATTTCATCAGGTAATTACAGTCCAGATCAATTAGTAATAGAAATTGATAATCAATTAAAGATTATTGATAAAAATTTAGATATCAGTTATAGTACTATAACTGGAAAAACAGTATTTACAAATAATTCAGATAAAAACTTTACTTTTACTTTTTATGACATTTGCAATAATTATCCTAATCCAAAAGGACCTTCGTGCACAACAAAATGCAAATTCAATAATAATTTAGGTTATGTTCTCGGATTCAGAGGAAATGTTTCCATTCCTGTTTCTGATAATTTACATGGACAGTTAATTTATTATCTAAATTCAAAACAAACATTAACTTCAGAGGCATTTTTAGATATCCATACTACGAAATATTTTTCTTTAATTTTGGATGATTTTAATCAAAATCATTTAAATCGAGGAATAGTTGGTATTAACCCAACTGAAAAAAATGCTGAAATACCATCTTATTTTACTTCTGGATTAGACAAGGCTGAAAACTGTACGATACCTTTTGGTTCTTCAAAAAAAACACCCAGTTATGTACAAAATGCACCAAGAAAATTAACACAAGCTCAATTGTATACTATTAATCAAACAACTTTAGCTCGAAACAAATCAACAAATCATTTTGTATCAAATCCTGTAAATACAAATGTGTTGGCTGTTTTGCCTATTCGTATTTTACAAGGACTTGTACCAGGTCAATTAATTGTAGATGATTTTAATTTAAAAGAAGCTAAGCGTGTTTATTTTGGCCCAGTAGATATTGAAAGGATTCGTGTAAGATTAATTAATGATAAAGGTTATACAGTAAATTTGAATTTTAATAATTGGTCTTTTACACTTAATGTAGTTTGTTTATATCAATATTAATATTTTTATAATTCTAATAAAAATATTAATTTTTGTAATGTATATTAAAAATTTTTTTTTTAACAAGACTATATATTTCAGTTATGTTTTCTTGTTTTTACATGAAAGTTTTTATGAATCACTAGGTATATATATAATAATACAACCATTTCCTCCATTTCCTCCTCTTCCCAAACCTGTGGTAGCGCTCAAACCTGACGATAACCCACCAGCACCTCCTCCACCACTTCCGCTGTATAAAGCAGATTCTCCCCAGTCGGCAGGGTAATGAATTTTTGATGTATTTCCTCCGAAACCAGCTCCACTATAACCTCCTTTTCCTTGCTCGAGATTACTTCTTCCACCACCTCCACCACCTCCAAATCGACCTATATACGGTTCTAAATTAGATTCTATTCCCCAAGGTTGACTAGGAGTTGAAGATTTATAATATATTTGGCCTTGATGAATTGAAGGATTGCCTTGACTATCACTAATTCCACCGTTTCCATTATAACTAGTATTAGGTCCTATATCATAGGTAGCTCCTGTAGATCCTTTTAGACCACCACGATTAATATTTGACGAATATTCTCCATCTACTTTTCCTTCTCCTCCACCACCTCCTTTTGCATGTGCTATGGAAATATCATTTTTCTCTATGATAGTATCAATTCCATTTGCACCAGAAGTCCATATATTCATTTGAATAACTCCATTACTAGATTTCTTTCCATATAGATTGCTAGATCCGTCTGGTAAACCAACAACACTTTGATAAATTGAATCTTTTATTGTGTTTTCATTATTTATACTAATACCGCCTTTTCCACCTCCTCCTATTTGAAATTTAAAAGTGTCCAGTCCATTTGAAGAAGTATTAATCATTTCTGAACATTGTAGTTCTCCTGCTCCACCTCCTCCTCCACCAGCATATTTTTTCCTATCAAAGTTAGAAGTAGGATTTCCAACTGCAGAACCTGCACCTCCAGATCCTACTGCAAACATTTTTATATTTTTAAAATCTTCATAAAATTTCATAGTATAATTTAGAATTTTTAAATTTCCTCCTGTAATGATATTATAAGTTAATTGCGATGAGTCTGGATTTAAAATATTCTTTGTAGTTTCCGTATTAGAAATAGGTCTCCAGGGAATATTATTTTTCTCAAACCAACTTTTGTCCATAATGTAAATATTTCCAGGTGAAAAATTGGTTTCGTATTCATTTTGAATACCATCTATAGTAAATACCACATTTCCATAAAATGAATAGTATTGAAAAATTGCTTCCATATTTCCGTAGCCATTAATACCTGAAATTGAATTTGGCAACAAAGAGATGCTGACTAACCCTTTATGTGTTGATTTAATCTTAACTGTAAAATGATTATTTGATATTTTTTTTATTTCGTCTATAGTGCACAAAGTGAGTTGAAATGCAGAATTACTAAAATCAACTAGTTCTATGGAAGAATACATATTTATTAAAATAGATTCTTTTTCTAATTTTCCATTAAAACTTACATCAGTAGATTCAAAACTAATATAAGGATTCACTGAATATTGCCATGATAATGGATATGGTAATGAACCTTGTGTATTTAAATAAGATGTATTTGGTAGAACTTGCGCATTTGATCCGTCAAATGATTGTATTCCTAGTAAAGTACTATTTACTGCTGTTTCGTTCCAAGAAGAATCAGTATAATTGTAATCAGCAGTATAATTAGAACCCAACTCATATGAAGGTTTGAATGTTTTTGATGTTTTACCAGTTAAACCATTATTATATGTTTTTTTATATTCAAATCCACTATGTCCATAACAATTTTTAATTTTAAATATTGGGCTACTTTCAGAAGTAAATGAACCTAATATAATTCCACCAATTGTTGATTCAGAACCATTTACTTTACCACGACTATAACATGTTTCAACAGAAATATTTACAGCCGAAGGATCAGAACCTATGATACCACCAGCATAATTATTTATAGTTCCGAAACTATAACTATTGTTACAAGTTAAAGATTTTGCTCCCTTATATACGCCGACAAGTGATACTCCAAATTTTGATCCAATTAATCCACCTCCGTATTCACCAATGCTTCCTAATGAAAAACATTCATCGATTGTTAATTCTCCATTCAAATAACCACATTGTGTACCAACAATTCCACCCGCTCTTTCTCCTAATGAACCAGTAGAATAACATCTTTTAATTCTCAACTTTCCACTGCCCCTTATACTATATGCACCAACTATTCCCCCTGCTTGATTAGCAATGGAACCAGATGAATAACAATTACTTAAATCTATTGTTCCATTTAATTTACCACATTCACTACCTAATATTCCACCAGCATATTGTCCTATAGTTCCAGTAGAATAAGAATTATTAATTGTAACTGAAGCAAAATTACTACCTGACTCAGAGCCAATTAACCCTCCTCCATATGAATCAATACTTCCATTATGACTACAATTATTTATGATTAAAATTGCACCCTGATTTGAACAAGAATTTTTACCTAATAATCCTCCTCCATATTGACTTACATGTCCAGTTGTTTTACAATTTTCGATAGTACATTTTTTCGATTGACAGAAATTTTTGGATCCAATTAATCCACATTCTTCTTTTAATACATTGTGTGTCAATTGAAAATTAAGGTTTTTAATAGTAATATCATAATCTTCATTTTGAATAAGGCCAATAAAATCTTTTTCGGAATTATTATAATGACATATAATGGTGTGACCACTTCCATCAATGGTGACTGAGCTGTTATCAATAACTAATTGATTTTTTGTAGAAAAGGAAATATCTTCTGTTAATAATCCATGGTATTTAAGACTATAATTGGCAGTAGATAAGTTGTTATTAAACCAATTTTGATTCATTATTAATGTAATATTTGCTTGAAATTTGAATATATTAGAGGCTTGATTGTTGTTTCCAGCTTTATCTTTGAATGAATTATCAGAAATAAAAATACTGCATTCTCCATTACTAGTTGGATTAAAAGTGACTTTGTACAAGTTACCTGACCCATTTAAATTTGATAAAGTACCGTTTACTGTAGACAAATAATTAAGACTAAAATTGTCAATAGGTTCAGAAAGAGATATATTAAAGTTTATCGAAGACTTGTCTGAAATTGAATTATTAGATACATCATTGGATACAATGTTTACTTTGACTCTTTCTTTATCATTAAGAGATATTGAATTATTTAATTGTGAAGTAGATGCTACATTTCCTGCTGCGTCATATATGCTACCTAAAAAGGAAGGATTAACAGTTAATGTTTCGCTACCATTAGGAGTACCAGATAAACTAATTCCCAATGTATATTCATTTCCATTTCCAGAAATACTAGATGGAGTCGTACTTAATAAAGAGGCAGTTCCTCCACTTAATGCAAATACAAAATCACTTACTTCTAGAGAGCCACTTCCATTTGGAGTACTATAAACTGCTTCACTAAATGTAACAGTCAATGTAGCGTTATCACTTGCCAATGTAACCCCAGTAATGATAGGAGCTATTGGATCATATGTCCAAGTAAATGTATTTGATGCAATATTATTGTTTCCTTCTGAATCGGTAAATGTATTTTGAGCAACACTAATGTTTTGTGTGGAACCATTAAAATAAGGTGATAGTATTGCCTTGTATGTTGTTCCTGAACCAGAAAAGCTAGTTATATATGGATCTGTGGCCCAAGCATCATAATTATTATTTGTTTGTATTACCGTGTAAATAGTTATATCATTTTCTGTAAAGTCATTAGTACTCTCACTAGAAGTGAAAGTAAGTGAAATTGTTGAGTCATTGGATGTTTCTCCACTATCAACAGTAGTTGAACTAATTGTCATTGTTGGTCTAACTTTATCATTAAGAGATATTGAATTATTTGATTGTGAATTTGATGCTACATTACCTATTGAGTCATATATACTAGATGAAACAGGATTAACAGTTAATGTTTCGCTTCCATTAGGAATACCAGATAAACTAATTCCTAATGTATATTCATTCCCACTTTTAGAAATACTAGATGGAGTTGGACTTGATAAAGATGCTGTTCCAGTTCCTGCATTTAATGCAAATACAAAATCACTTACTTCTAAAGACCCGCTTCCTGAATTAGTATTGTAAACTGCTTCGTTAAATGTAACAGTCATTGTAGCGTTATCACTTGCCAATGTAACCCCAGTAATGATAGGAGCTATTGGATCATATGTCCATGTAAATGGATTAG
>MDSY01020633.1_pt1 | contig 18101 bp, 21 predicted proteins | sample 811131 | NCBI WGS metagenome assembly MDSY01 (sample SAMN05326643, study PRJNA326480) | marine metagenome | isolation source: seawater | place: Atlantic Ocean: South West | collected 2010
AGAATAAATAACGAAAACAAACTAATATAGAAGTATGAAGATTTTAATTTCAGCTGCAAAAACTGGAGGCCATGTATTTCCAGCAATTTCTGTTGGCTCTGAGTTAATTAAACAAGGTCATGAGGTCGTTTTTTTAGGCTCAGGAGTAAAACTAGAATTGAATGCGTTGAAAGATATAGATTTTACTTTTTATAAAGTTTCCATGGAGGGTTTTAGGGGTAAAAGCGTCTTCCAAAAAATAAAATCATTATTTTTATTACCGTTATGCATCTTCAAGTCAATGCAAATAATAAGGAAAGAAAAAGTTGATGGAATGATTGGTTTTGGAGGTTTTATTACAGTGCCTGCTGGAATAGCATCATTTTTAATGCAAAAACCATTATTTATTCATGAACAAAATTCAGTTATGGGCTCAGCAAATAGATTTTTATCAAAATTAACTAAATTGAATTTTACTGGATTTGTAATTGATTCAGCTCCAAAAAATTCAATAGTTACTGGCAATCCAATCAGAGATAGTTTTAATTCTACCTATAAAAATTACATTGATAGCAATGACATCATTAATATATATGTAACAGGTGGAAGCCAGGGTGCAGATTATATTAATCAAAATGTACCAAAATGTTTTAATAACTTGAATAAAAAAATAAATATCAAACATCAATGCGGTTCTAGAAAAATAGATGCTGTTAGAGAAGCCTACAAGAATACTAAAGTTAAAGTTGAGGTTAAAGAATTTTATGAAAATCCTGAATCAATAATTAATTGGTCTGATTTTGTTATTACAAGATCTGGCGCTTTAAGCATCTCTGAAATATCTTCTATGGCAAAAGGAATGCTCATGATTCCATTACCTTCAGCTATTGATAATCATCAATATATTAATGCTAAGCATATTGAATCTATAAATATGGGAGTGATTCATAATGAAAAAAATGGGCTAAAAGATTTGGTAGCTAAAGTATCAGAAATTATTTATCAAAAAACATACAATGATTGGAAAATTGAAATAAATACAGATCATAAAAATGCCGCATCTGTTATTTCAGCAAAGACAATAGAGCATCTAAATAAATGAATTTTTTTAAGAAAATTAAACATATCCACTTTATAGGAATCGGCGGGGCTGGAATGATTGGTATTGCCAGAGTCTTGTTAAAAAAAGGATATAAGATTTCTGGATCTGATTTAATTGACTCTTATGAGTTAAAAAAATTAAGGAAGGTTGGCGTAAAAGTTTTTATTGGACATTCAAATAAAAACATTAAAAATGCTAATTTAATAGTAGTTTCATCTGCAATAGATAAAAAGAATCCAGAGATTGTACAAGCTAAGAAAGAATCAATAACTGTAATCCCAAGAGCTGAAATGCTCGGAAGTATAATGAGAGGTTATGAAAGCATTGCAATAGCTGGAAGTCATGGAAAGACAACTACAACGAGCATGATTGCTAAAATATTTAGTGTAGCGGAGCTAAGTCCAACCTATGTTGTCGGCGGAAAAGTTCTAAGTACAGATGAAAATTCGGATCTTGGTGAGGGAAGTTACCTTATTGCAGAAGCAGATGAAAGTGATGGATCATTTACTCATTTGCAACCAGACGTAGCTATTTTGACTAATATCGATGACGATCATTTAGTTCACTATGACAATAATTTTGAATACCTATTAGATGCATTTGTGATGTTTTCTGAAAATGTTCCTTTTTATGGATACATGATTATTAATTGGGATGACAGAAATGTAAGAAAAATTTCAAAAAGAATATCTAGAAAACAAATCACATTTGGAAAATCATCAAATTCTGATTTCCAAATATTAGATGCATCATTTATAAAAGGTAGACAGCATTTTAAAATTAAAGATAACCAAAGAAAAAAAACTCATAGTTTCAAAATAAAGATGCCTGGTATTCATAATATTTATAATGCCTCTGCATCAATTGCTGTCTGCATAGAAGAAGGCATTTCATTGAAAGCGATAAAAAAAGGAATTAGTGAATTTTCAGGTGTTGGCAGGAGATATGAAAAACATCAATTAGAAATAAGCTCTTGCAAAAAGACTCTTATTGATGATTATGGGCATCACCCAATTGAAATTCTTTCAACTATTAAAGCATTTAGGGAGGAATATCCAAATAAAAAATTATGCATGATTTTTCAACCCCATAGATACTCCAGGACCGCTCAACTTTTTGAAGATTTTATTAATGTCTTAAGAAAGGTAGATTCATTAGTATTACTTGATATATATCCTGCAAGTGAAAAACCTATCAAGGGAATAGATTCTAGAACAATTGTAGAAACCATAAAACAGCAAGGCCATAAAGATGTTTCTTATATTAAAAGTCATGAGAGTGTTCTTGATATAGTAAACCTTAAAAAAGATGAATTCGATGTTCTTATTACTCAAGGTGCAGGAAGTGTTTCTTCGGTTTGCCAATCAATAAAAGATAAATGGGAAATATAGAAAATATAATTATAATTTGTGGAGGCTCATCATCTGAAAGAGAAATTTCTCTTGAAAGTGGTGAAGGCGTATTCGAGGCCCTGAAAGAACTCAACTATAACGTTCAAAAAAAAGATTTTAATGATCTCGGTAATCTTAATGAACTAAAAGAATACGATATAGTTTTTATAGCACTACATGGAGAAGAGGGCGAAAGCGGAATGCTTCAAGCAGAATTAGAATCGCTTGGTATTTCTTTCACAGGCCCAAATTCAAATGCCTGTATGCAGAGTTGGAACAAATCAATAAGTAAGGATGTTATTAGAAGCAATGGTTTAAAAACACCAAGCTCTATAAATATAAAAAATACTCAAGCATTTAAGAAAAGATACCAAGATATTCCTTTCGAACATTTTTTTTTAAAGCCTGCCATGGAGGGTTCTAGCGTAAACATTTTTGAAGTAAAAAATGAGCAAGATTATGAACGTGCCCTATGCAAGGTAAACGGTATTTCTCAAGAATTCATTCTTGAAGAGGCAATAAAACATAAAGAATATACTGTAAGCATAATAGGAGATGAAATATTCCCACCTATAGAAATAAAAACTGTAAATAGCTTTTATGATTATGATGCCAAGTATTTATCTGATTCTACGCAATTGATTCAAGCCGAAGGTGACGAAGCAACTATAAAAAAAATTAAAGATTTTGCTTTGAATTCTTATCACGCTTTGGGTTGCTCAGGTTGGGCTAGAGTAGATATTCTGCAAGATTCAAATCATGATTTATATTTTCTTGAGCTAAACTCAAGCCCCGGAATGACATCTCATAGTTGCGTTCCTAAATCTGCTAGTTTCCTTGGACTGGATTACAAGCAAGTTGTAACAAAAATTATAAATGCATCAATTCAATAAATTTTTAATTTGTTTCTTATTATTTTTTTCTAATACAAGAATTATTGCTGCAAATTTTGACTTTGAAATTACATTTGAATCTGCATTAGAGCTAGAATCTCAAAAAAATTTTCTTAAAGATCTGGAGGATGTCTCAAATAAGAATGAATTCGAAGAGCTTTTAGCAAATCAAGATTGGATTGAAGAGTACACGTTAAAATATAGACCTTTTAAAAAAAGTGCAGTATTGAACATTAAGAATAGAAAACCTATATTTATTCTTAATGATATTTACTTTGTTGACAAAAATCTTAAGAAATTTAAGTTTGATAAAACTGAGGCAAATATACTAAGAGCTTCTGGACCAATTAAAGATTTAGCAGATATTCTTAAGATAATTAATTTTTTTTCGATTCAAGAAATGAATAAAGAATATTTTAAATTAAATTCAGTTAATTACAGTCATGTCTCAGGCTGGGCGATTCAAACGAATAGCTCTATAATTAAGATTGGAAAAAATATTGATGAAAAGAAATTTAAATTGCTTAGAGAAACTTTAAATTACTTGAACGACAAAAGGAAAATACCTAATATGATAGATCTTAGATATAAAGATGGAGCTGCTCTAAATTATGGCAAATAGTACAAAAAATTCTAATATGGTTGTTGGCTTAGATATTGGTACATCTAAAGTAGTATGCATAGTCGGTAAATATAATGATTCTAATAAATTAGAAATTATTGCTTTGGGGTCTTATCCATCAAGCGGTCTGAAAAAGGGCGTAGTTGTAAATATTGATGCTACAACAGATGCTATCAAAAAAGCAGTAGAACAGGCTCAGTCCATGCTAGAAGAGAAGATCAAGTCAGTTTATGTTGGAATCGCTGGAAATCATATTAAAAGCTTAAATTCTCAAGGTGCTGTTGGAATTAAAGACAAAGAAGTTACGCCTTATGATATTGATAGAGTCATAGATTCCGCTCAAGCGGTTTCAATACCCTCAGATCAAAATGTTTTACATGTTCTGCCACAAGAGTACGTAATTGATAATCAAGAGGTCAGCTTAGATCCATTAGGCATGGCAGGAGTTAGGCTTGAAGCCAAAGTGCATTTAGTTACATGCGCAAATAGCGCTATAAAAAATATAGAAAAATGTATTCAAAATTGTGGATTATCAGTCGACGGTTTTGTTTTAGAGCAACTAGCAAGTTCTCACTCAATCTTATCTGAAGATGAAAAAGAGTTGGGAGTATGTTTAGTTGATATTGGCGGAGGAACAACAGATATAGCAATATTTAATTCAGGCTCTATTGTATTTACTGGAGTTATTCCCATTGCTGGAGACCAAGTAACTAGCGACATAGCCCAGGCATTAAGAACGCCAACTCCGCAAGCTGAAGAAATTAAGCAGAAACATGGTTGTGCTGTTGCAGAATTTACTAAAGATGATGAAAGTATCGAAGTTGCAGGAGTGGGCGGAAGGCCGACCAGAGAATTATCCAGATCTTCACTTGCAGATATTGTTCAGCCAAGATATACAGAGCTTTTTGAGTTGGTCAGAGCTGAAATTACAAGAAATGGCTTTGAAGATAAAATTTCAGCTGGCATTGTTTTTACTGGTGGAACCTCAAAAATGGAGGGAGTTGTAGAATTAGCTGAATCAATATTCCAAACTTCAGTAAGATTAGGTATCCCGAATAAATTTTCAGGAATGGAGAGTATCCTTCAGAATCCTATTTATGCAACATCAATTGGACTTGTAGATCATGGATTCAAGCAAATGAATGATGAGTTAATAGCTGAGAAAAACCAAGGATGGCTTTCGAAGTTGTTAAAAATAGTTAAAAGCGAGTATTGATTCTAAAAATCAATTCCTTTATCATGCCCCTTCCTTGGTTCCTACTAATAAAAGTATGAATCTATAACCATAAGGCACAACATGAAAAAATACGAAGCAGTAATAATCCTTAATCCAAACCTTTCTACAAAAGTAGATGAGTTTAAAAAAGATTTTGAAAAATTATTAACAGATAATACCTTTAAAATACTAAAAACTGAAGATGTCGGTAGAAGACAATTAGCTTATTCAATAACAAACCATAACAAAGGCCACTACTTATTATTTAATTTAGAAGGTGACCCTTCGAAGCTTCTTGAGATAGAAACTAAAATAAAATATAACGAATCAATCATTAGGCATTTATTTTTAGTTGTTAAAGAGCACGCAGGCGAAGATTCTAGTTTATTCACAGAATCAAAAAATAAAAAACCTGAAACTGTTCAAGAAGAAGTCAAAAAAGAAGTAAAAGTTGAAGCATCTAAACCTGAAGAAGATACATCTGAGAAAACTAAAGAGGGAGATAAGTAATATGAGTAAATATGAGTTACCAAAAAAGTTTGACCATAAAGATATAGATGTTTTGAAACAGTTTATTACTGAAACTGGAAAAATAATTCCTGCAAGAGTCACAGGTATTTCTGCTTCCAATCAAAGAAAAGTCACTAAATCAATAAAAATTGCTAGATTCTTAGCTCTTTTACCATATACGGACATGCATCAATAAGATTATGAAAATTATACTTTTAGATAAAATACAAAGACTTGGAGAAATCGGAGATGTTGTTCAGGTTAATTCTGGCTATGCTAGAAACTTTTTAATACCACAAAAGAAGGCAGCTTTCGCTAGTGATAAAAATATTGCTGAGGTTGAAGCTAAGAAGGGTGAACTTGCAGCTGCTTCTGCAGATCTTTTAACAAGAGCTCAGGGTAGATCAGAAGAAATCAACGGTTCTGTTTGTGAAATTAGTGTTCCTGTTACTGAAGAGGGCGCACTATATGGATCTGTCGGAACAAGAGAAATTTCAGATGCATTTACAGCAATTAATATAGATATAGATAAAAGTGAAGTTCAATTACCTGAAGGTCCAATAAAAGAAATTGGTGATCACACTATCTCTATTAGCGTTCATCCAGAGGTTTCAGCAGAAGTTATAGTAAAAGTATTAGCTGAGTAGTTGTATATTTTAAAATATGATGTAAAAATCATATTCCAATGTCTGACATATCAACAAATTTAAACGAGCAAACTAGAGAGGCCGAAAGGGCTGTCTTAGGTGGGCTTATGCTCGAATCTCATCGTTTTGATACAGTAATTCAAGTAATTAATGATAATGACTTTGATGGGAAAGATCATCAGATTATTTTTCAATCTATGTTCGAGCTTATCAATGCAAGCAAGCCCTTAGATCCGATTACAGTATCAGAACAATTAGATAATAAAAATTCTTTAAACAAAATTGGTGGAAAAAATTATTTAATTGAACTTGCCACGTCTACTCCCTCTGCTGCAAATCTAGAAGCCTATGCTGAAATAATTAGACAGAGATCAATTACTAGAAAATTGATGAAAGCTAATTCAGAGATTTCTGAATTAATAGTAAATCCTCAAGGTCAAGACGGCGCAGCCTTGTTAGATAAAGCAGAAAGTATGATTTTTGCACTTAATGATGAAACAAGCCAAGATGCCGACACGCTGAAACCAATGACAAAGCTTGTTCCCGACACAATGGACAGATTGCATGAACTTACCACTAAAAAAGGTGGTCTCATAGGTTCATCAACTGGCTTTACTGACTTAGATAAAAAACTATTAGGTATTCAAGATGGAGATTTAATTGTAGTTGCAGGAAGACCCAGCATGGGTAAGACTTCATTAGCTATGAATCTTGCAGAAAATGTTCTTGTAAATAAAGAAAATAAAGGTGCTGTATTAATTTTTAGTTTAGAAATGCCTGGTGAATCCTTAACTACAAGAATGCTTTCCGGAATGAGCAAGCTTAATCAACAGAATGTCAGATCCGGCATGTTAAAAGATAATGAGTTAAAGTTATTATTTCAAGAAGGTGAAAAATTAAAAAATTTGCCACTTTGGATTGATGATAGTTCTTTATTATCTCCAATGGAGTTGAGAGCCAAGGCGCGAAGGCTTGCAAGACAAGAAGAGCATGGACTTTCTCTAATCGTGGTTGATTATCTACAGCTAATGCAATTACCAACATCAGCTGAAAATAGAGTCAATCAAATATCTGAAATTTCCAGATCGTTAAAATCTTTAGCTAAAGAATTAAATGTTCCTGTAATAGCATTGTCTCAGCTTAATAGGGCTGTTGAACAGAGACCCAACAAAAGACCTATTATGGCTGACTTAAGGGATTCGGGAGCTATTGAGCAGGATGCCGATGTAATCTTATTCATTTATAGAGATGAGGTTTATAACGAAGACTCCGATCAAGGAAATAAAGCAGAAATTATTATTGGCAAGCAAAGAAATGGGCCTATTGGGACTGTTAACCTTACTTTCCTTAAAGAATATACACGTTTTGAGAATTATGCTAATGATGGATACTCTGATAGTTACTCAAGTAACTTTGAATGACAAGGGCTTCCTCAGAGCTCTTAATTGATCCCTCTATTGTAAGAAATAATATTTCTTATTTAAGAAATAAGATAGATAGCTCGTCTAACTTTATGGCAATCATAAAATCAGATGCTTATGGTCATATTCTTTCAAATATAGTTAAAGATATAGATGATCTTGTAGATGGTTATGGCGTTGTAAGACTTGAAGAGGCTATTGAGATAAGGCAAATTTCCTCAAAAAAAATATTATTGATGCAAGGAGTCTATACTCAAGAAGATTTTATAGAAGCACGAGAAAATTCTTTAGATTTAGTTATTCATAATAATCATCAATTTGAAATTGTTAAGAATGATAATTCTTATGAGAATCTATGGTTCAAAGTAAACACAGGAATGAATAGATTGGGTTTTGAAGAGGATGAGTTCCTTAATATCTATGAATCCTATTTGGTTGATAAGAACTTTACTCTTATGTCACATCTATCAGCTTCAAATATTCCAAATGATGAATCAAATCAAAATCAATTTAATAGATTTAATGAGTTAGGTAAAAAATTACATTCAGGTATTTCTAAAAGTATCGCAAATACTGGTTGTATTATGAATTTTCCAGAACAATCATTCGATTGGGTAAGAGTTGGTATAGGCATTTTTGGTGGTTATATAGGTAACAAAGAACTTAAAACAGCAATGACCCTCAGGTCTCCAATTATTAATATTAGAGAAATTAAAAAAGGTGAGAAAGTTGGTTATGACGGTCGTGCTGAAGCATTGAATGATATGAAAATAGCAACAGTTTATATGGGATACGCCGACGGACTTCCAAATCATATAAAAGATGGTACTGAAATCAAAATTAATAATGAGACTGCAAAAGTCTTTGGAAAAGTTAGCATGGATGTAACCACTGTTGATGTGTCAAATATTTCAAAGATTGCCATAGGGGACTGGTGTGAGTTTTTTTCACCCAATCAACCAATAACTGATTTAGTTTCCTCAAATGGACTCATTAGCTATGATTTAATGATTAGGATTAAATCGAGAGTAAAGAGAATCTACAAAAATTGTTAGGTTAACCTCGTAATCCCCTAAATATTATTTCACTATTAAATTTAATCTGTTATTCTGTTATCCCATCATGATTCAATTATTAGATGGCAAATACTAAATACATTTTTATTACCGGAGGAGTGGTTTCATCACTCGGTAAGGGTATTGCTGCAGCCTCATTAGGCGCTCTACTTGAAGCTAGAGGGCTCTCAGTATCATTAATTAAAGTTGATCCATATATAAACGTAGATCCTGGGACAATGAGTCCTTTTCAACACGGTGAAGTCTTTGTAACTAATGATGGAACAGAAACAGACTTGGACCTTGGGCATTATGAAAGGTTTGTTAGGTTTGAAGCATCTAAAAAGAATAACTTTACAGCTGGAAAGGTTTACGAAACTGTTATTAGAAATGAAAGAAAGGGCAAGTATCTGGGTGGGACCGTTCAAGTAATTCCGCATATTACAAATGAAATCAAAAAAAGAATTAAAGAAGGCGGTCAAGGAAAAGACATAGCAATAGTAGAAATCGGAGGTACTGTTGGAGACATAGAGAGTCAACCTTTTGTTGAAGCAATAAGGCAAATGGCTCTTGAATTGCCATCACCCTCATGGGCTTTTGTTCATTTAACTCTAGTTCCATTTATAAAGGCTTCTGGCGAGTTAAAAACAAAACCCACTCAACACTCAGTAAAAGAATTAAGATCGCTTGGAATAAGCCCAGATTGTCTTATATGCAGATCTGAACAAGAACTTCCAAAAGATGAAAAGAAAAAGATAGCCCTCTTTTGCTCAGTTCAGCAAGACAATGTTATATCCATGCATGATGTCGAGACCGTCTACTCAATTCCATTATTATTAAATCAACAAAAAGTTGATCAGATAATTTTAAATAAGTTAAAAATTAAATCTAAAAATCCTAAATTATCTGACTGGAAAAGGGTGGTCAATGCGAGCTTAAAACCTCAAAAAGAGGTTAACGTTGCTTTTGTTGGAAAGTATACGGAACTACAGGATTCATATAAATCAATAAATGAAGCTTTAGAACATGCTGGGATCAAACATAAAACAAAAGTAAATATTAATTTTGTTTTAGCTGAAACCATCACATCAAAAAATGCAAGAAAGGTTCTTTCAAAAACGGACGCTATTCTGGTTCCTGGTGGTTTTTGAGATCGTGGTATTGAAGGAATGATTCAAGCGTGTAAGTTTGCAAGAGAGAATCAAATCCCATATTTAGGAATATGCCTAGGAATGCAAGTAGCCTTAATAGAATATGCTAGAAATGTTTTAAAATTAAAGGATGCCAATAGTACTGAGTTTGATTCAAACACAAAGCATCCTATAGTTGCCTTAATAACTGAATGGAATGATATGTCAGGCAAAAAACAACAAAGAAATAAAAACTCGGACTTAGGTGGAACAATGAGATTGGGAGGACAGGTTTGCAAACTTAAGAAATCTTCTAAAGCATATAAAATGTACAAAAATGATGAGATTGTAGAAAGACATCGACATAGATATGAGGTCAACCCAAATTATATAGATCAACTAACCAGTTCAGGTCTTAGTTTGGTTGGAACATCAGTTGATGGAAAGCTTGTTGAAATGATTGAAATAAATAATCATAAATGGTTTCTTGCTTGTCAATTCCATCCTGAATTTACATCCAATCCTAGGGATGGCCATCCAATTTTTAACAGTTATATTAAGAGTACAATAACCAAGTAATTATGAATGATCTAGAATTAAGAAACTTTACTATTGGCAATAACAAACCTATGACATTGATGGGCGGTGTTAATGTTCTTGAGTCACGTGATTTAGCGATGCAGGTAGCTGAAAAATTTAAAATTATTTCTGATAATTTAAGTATTAACTATATTTTTAAAGGATCTTTTGATAAAGCAAATAGAAGTTCTGTTTCCTCCTTCAGAGGTCCTGGAATGGAAGAGGGTTTAAAAATTCTTCAAGAGGTATCAAAAGAGTTTGATGTTGCAACGGTTACTGATATTCATGAACCCGATCAGGCTAAACCAGTAAGTGAGGTATGTGAGGTAGTTCAAATTCCTGCATTTCTAGCTCGTCAAACTAATTTAGTTGTTGCAGCTGCTCAAACAGATTCAATACTTCAATTTAAAAAACCACAATTTTTATCTGCTCCAGAAATGAAAAATATTATTGAAAAATGCGAGTCTGCTGGCAATAATAAAATTACTTTATGTGAGAGAGGTAATTCTTTTGGATATAATAATCTAATTGTTGATACATTAAATTTTCAAATACTTAAAAATTTAGGAAAGCCTACAATATTTGATGTTACTCATTCACTTCAACTTCCTGGTGGTTTGGGTAATGCAGCTGGAGGAAGAAGAGAGTACCTTTTAAGTTTAGCAAAAGCTGGAATTTCTCAAGGGATTGCTGGATTATTTCTAGAAACCCATCCTGATCCTGATAACGCAAAATGTGATGGTCCCTGTGCACTAAGATTAGACATGTTAGAACCGTTTCTTACCCAAGTTAAAAACCTGGATGACTTTATTAAGAATCAAGAAGCTCTAGATATTTCATAAAAAACTATGTCTAAAATACAATCAATAAAAGCAATACAAGTTTTAGATTCACGAGGCCTCCCAACTGTTGCTTGTAGAATTACTTTAGACAATCTTCTTACAGCAGGAGTAATGGTTCCCAGCGGAGCATCTACTGGTGAAAAAGAAGCAATCGAACTTCGAGATGGTCTTGAAGATTATATGGGCAAGGGAGTCCTAAAGGCTATTGATAACATCAATAATTTAATAGCTCCATCCTTATTAGGCCAAGATCCATCAAGTCAAGAAAGTATCGACCAACAATTAATTGAATTAGATGGAACAGAAGATAAGTCAAACCTTGGAGCTAACGCAATATTGGCAGTTTCTCTTGCTGTTTGTAGAGTTGCAGCTAAAGATATTGATAAAAGCCTTCACGAGTACTTTGGCGATATTTACAAAAGTATTACTGGAAAATCCGCTAATCAAAACTTACCAATGCCAATGTTAAATATTCTTAATGGCGGAGAACATGCCGATAATAATATCGATATTCAAGAATTTATGGTAATTCCTACTGGAGCAAAAAATTTAAAAGAAGCTATGAGATGGTCCTCTGAGATTTATTGGAACCTCAAAAATATTTTAAAAGATAAGGGCCTATCAAATTCAGTTGGTGACGAGGGAGGGTTCGCTCCAAACCTTCAATCAAATGAAGAAGCATTAAAATTAATTCTAGAGTCTATAGAAAAATCTAAACTTATTCCCGGAAAAGATATTTTTTTAGCATTAGATTGTGCAGCAAGTGAATTTTATCAAGATAATCAATATCAATTAAAAGGAGAAGGTAGAAGCATGGATTCTGAATCTTTTGCTAACTATTTAGAAGAACTTGTTGAAAAGTATCCAATTATATCTATTGAAGATGGTATGGATGAAAATGATTACGAAGGATGGAGAATATTAACTGATAAAATTGGATCTAAATGCCAATTAGTTGGTGATGACCTTTTTGTTACCAATAAAAAAATTTTTCAAGAAGGTATAGATAAAAAATTAGCAAATGCAATTTTAATTAAATTTAATCAAATAGGTTCTATTACAGAAACTATAGAAACCATTGGGTTAGCAAATTCTAATAATTATAAATCAATTATTTCCCACAGATCTGGGGAAACAGAAGATACAACAATCGCAGACTTAGCAGTTGGACTAGGTGCGGGACAAATTAAAACTGGGGCTCCATGTCGATCCGATAGAGTGGCAAAATATAATAGATTGCTATGGATAGAAGAGGAGAGACCTGATTTAAGTTTCCCTAAATGAGAAAACTTTTTTACCTATTAGCGACATTACTTTTTTTAGTAATAATGATCTTGCTTAATGGCATTTTTTTTGGGGACTATAGCTACAATAAGAAATCTTTGCTTATTGACGAAAACAACTTACAAATTAAAAAAAATAATAATTTAAAAAAAGAAAATGATATTTTAGAGTTTGAGATTGATAATGCTCAAAAATCGAACGAGCATATTGAAAATTTTGCTAGAGAAAAATTAAATTTAACATATCCAAATGAAGAATTTATTATTTTTAAAAAAGAGGAAGTAGAAAAAGATGAATAGCAAACTACTGGCTATTATTCCTGCAGCAGGGATTGGAGAGAGGTTTGATGCTAAAACCCCTAAACAATATGTCAGCTTAAATGGTAAGTCTGTAATTGAATCATCAGTTAAAGCCTTTCTAGATTCTGATCTTATTGATAAAATTATTATTCCAATAGCTCCCAATGATTTATTTATAAAAGATCAAGATTTTTTTAATAATCCTCAAATTACTTTTATTGATGGGGGAAGTTCAAGGGCTGAATCGGTTTTAAATGCATTGCATCATAAAGAAGCTGAAGGGTTTGATTTTGTTATAACTCATGATGCTGCGAGGCCCAATATAGATTCTATTGATATCTTTAATATTTATAATGAAATTATTTTATCTAAATCTGATTGTTCTATATATTATCTTCCAGTAGTAGATTCGATTAAAAAAACTATAGCTGGAAAAGATAATACAGAAATTAAGTCCAATTATTATTTAGTCCAAACGCCTCAAATTTCAAAATTTACTAAACTCAAATTACAATTAGAGGTTCTTTTGGAGAAGGGCATTACCGTTCCAGACGAATCATTCGCTATAGAATCAGGAGGCCTGGCTATCTCAAGAATTAAAGGCAAGTCATCAAATATTAAAATTACACACAGGGAAGATCTAGAGCTTTTAGAGAAATTTACAACTAGAACAGGAACTGGTTTTGACCTTCACACATATAGAGAAGGTAAGGGAATTTTGATTGGTGGTTATTTACTTGAATGTGACTATGGAATAGAAGCTCATTCAGATGGAGATGTTCTTCTTCATTCAATAGCTGATTCAATTCTTGGAGCATCAGCAATAGGAGATATCGGAATATATTTCTCAGACACTGATGAGAAAAACAAAGGACTTGATAGTAAAGAGATAATTAATTTTTGTTTAGAAAAAATTAAAAGAATGAACTTAGAAATTTTTAATATTGATGCAACTATTATTTGCGAATCTCCTAAGATCAGCCCTCATAGGAATAATATACTTGAAAGTCTTGCATCTATTTTAAAAATACCTAAATCAAAAATTGGCCTAAAGGCAACAACCTCAGAAAAGATTGGTATCATAGGTAAAAATAAAGCAATAGCCGTTCAATCATCGGTCAATCTTAAAGAAATAATATGAAAATACTTTTAACAAATGACGATGGTTATAATGCTCCAAATATTCAAAACCTATTTAAAAGACTATCCCTAGAGCACGAAGTTTGGATTGTTGCTCCGGAAAATAACTGTAGCGGAATGAGTGCTGCTATATCGTTTCTTAAAGAAATAGAAGTTAGGAAGGTTGATGAAAGAATTTATGCCGTAGACGGAACTCCTGCTGATTGCACTTATTTGGGTTTATTAAGTATTGTTGATTTTGAATTTGATATGGTTGTTTCAGGAATTAATCATGGAGCTAATATTGGAAATGATGTTATATATTCTGGAACAGTTGGTGCTGCAGTTGGAGGAAGAAAGCTTAAGTATCCTCCAGTTGCTTTATCGGTAGCCTCATACGAAACAAAGAACTCTTCATTCATCATGAATAAATCTGCTGAACTAATCAACCTCATTAAAGATTTACCCTCAGAACTAACTGGAAAGGTTATTAATATTAATTTTCCAGATCTTTCAGAAGAAGAATGTAAAGGAGTAAAGATAACTGGATTATCAAAAAGAGGCATTCCGTCAAAGCCTTTAGAAATGGAATCAGATAATAAAAATAAAAGATACAGATATAACCTTCAGGGCGAAGCATTAAAGGATGAATTTATTACAGATGCAGTGGCAGTCAAGGAAGGGTATATTTCTATTTCAGTTCTTGATTACGGATTAGATAGGACTGAAGATAAAGATATTTTAAAAGAATATATACATGAATAATTCTGGGTTTACCTTTAGAAGGGTAAAAGAGGAAATGATCGAAACCCTTCTGGAAATGGGAATAAAAGATTTTAGAGTTCTGGACGCAATGTCCCAAATTCCAAGGCATATATTTATAGATGAAGCGCTTAGATCTCGAGCATATGAAAATAGATCATTAACTATTGGCTACAAACAAACTATATCTCAACCTTATATTGTTGCAAAAATGACTGAATTGCTTATCTCTCATACAAAAGGAAGAGGTAAGATCTTTAATAAAGTTCTTGAGCTTGGCTCTGGTTGCGGATATCAATCTGCAGTTTTATCTTATTTTTGTGAACAGGTTCACTCAATAGAAAGAATAAAACCTTTAGTTATAAAATCTAGAGAAAATCTTAGTGAGTTAAAAATAAATAATGTTTTATTTACTCATGGAGATGGTTTTTTAGATTGGGATCAGGATATTAAATATGATGGCATTATATGTGCTGCAGCTCCGAGACAATATCCACAAGAACTAGTAGATTGCCTTACCGTGAATTCAAAAATTGTCATTCCAGTTGGCGACTCAAAGTTTCAGCAATTAAACGTAATAACAAAAGTAACTAAAAATGAAGTTACTGAAGATTTACACGATGAGGTTGCATTTGTTCCAATGCTTCCAGGAAAATCTTTAGATGGCAATGATTCATGAATGAGAAATTAAGATATTTCATCGCAGGAATTTTTATAGGCCTTTCTGAATTATTACCTGGAATTTCTGGAGCAACGGTAGCTCTAATGTTTGGTGTTTATAAAAAACTTTTATCGTTTTTGACTGATTTAAAAGGCTTTGATCTTATTATTCCTTTAATTATTGGAATGGGCATTAGTGTTGTTTCTTTTTCAAAACTCATACATTTTTTATATGAAAGCTACCAACTTATTTTTATGCTTGTTATTGCAGCTATTATGATAATGTATGGATTATTTCTAATAGCAACGACATTTAAAAAAATATCCAATACGATAACTAATAAATTCTTATTTCTTATAAAGATATTTTTAGCTTTTCTACTTGGCTTGTGCATTGTTGGGTTTGGTTATAATTTTGCTGATTCGCCAGGAATTTTGCTTCTAATTATTTTTGGATTTATAGCATGTGGATTCTTAATTTTTCCTGGAGTTTCAGGAAGTGCTTTTTTATTAGCTATAGGCATTTATCCTACAATAATATCAAGCGTTTCTTCATTAAATTTTCAAATTTTAATACCTTTTGCTTTTGGGATGTTGTTGTCTATGGCAATAATGCCAAGAGTAATTAATAATCTTTATTACAAATACGGCGATACCGTCTTAATATACTTTGGCGCAATAATTTTAGCAGCAGGCCTTGATCAACTAATAACTAGGTATATTGAAATGCAGCCCTGGGCTCATATGTAATTTTAAATATTTAGGAAAAAAATAAAATCTTATTCTTTAAGGGTTCGCATCTTAATGACATTAAATTTATTTTCTTGAAGAAATTTCATTATCTTCATAGTCCATTCGTGGTGTGCTTGCGGTTCGATACTTAAGATAACAGTTTCTTCAATCACCAGACTTTTAAGAAGTTGATCTTTATTGAAAGAGAAATCTTTAATATTGAAAGCTTGATTATTTGTTACAACATCACCACTATCAAATAAATAAATTTTATTAGACTCAATTGATTGGCTGTTTGATTTTGATTCATCTTTCCCTATATCAATATTTAAAAATTTAATTTTATTTTTCACATCCTTAAATTGAGGTTCCTCAGAGTGAGGAGGGGAAGCTTCAGTTATATTTTCATAAACATCTGCAAGTTTTGCGTTAATCTCAATGAATGCAATTTGATCACTTGGAAGTTCATCTTCAGAGAATATTGCATCAATAGGACATTCTGGTTCGCATAGAGCGCAATCTATACATTCATCTGGATGTATTACTAGGAAATCAGGACCTTCATAAAAGCAATCTACCGGACATACTTCTACACAGTCTGTGTATTTGCATTTAATGCAAGATTCTGTAACTACAAATGTCATAATATTTTATTAAAGTGGTCTGATTTTAACTTACAAGAAAACAAATATATAGAAAAGTATTTGAATTCTACGTTTTTTATATTATACTGTATAAACATACAGTAAGGAGACTAAGATGGCAAAATCAAAAGATACAGGCAGTAAATCGTTAAAAGACACACTTGCGGATATAGATAGTCATTTCGGTAAAGGTACCGTTATGAGAATGGGAGACAAAGAAATTGTTGATATTCCATCAATATCTACTGGTTCAGTTGGTCTGGACATAGCACTTGGAATAGGCGGCATACCAAGAGGGAGAGTTACAGAAATATATGGTCCTGAATCATCAGGGAAAACAACACTAACATTGCAAATTATTGCTGAGTGTCAAAAAGGTGGAGGAACTTGTGCGTTTATCGATGCAGAGCATGCATTAGATCCTCAATATGCAGAAAAATTAGGTGTAAATGTTGATGAGCTTTTATTATCTCAACCTGATACTGGCGAGCAGGCTCTAGAAGTTGCTGATATGTTAGTTAAATCTAATAGTGTAGATCTAGTTATTATTGATTCAGTTGCAGCACTTGTTCCAAGAGCAGAAATTGAAGGAGAGATGGGAGATCATCATGTTGGACTTCAGGCTCGTTTAATGTCTCAGGCGCTAAGAAAAATAACAGGAAACATTCAAAGGTCTGGAGCTACAGTAGTATTTATTAATCAAATTAGAATGAAAATTGGAGTTATGTTCGGAAGTCCAGAAACAACTTCTGGTGGCAACGCTTTAAAATTTTATTCTTCAGTAAGGCTAGATATTAGAAGAATTGGTGCTGTAAAAGAAGGCGATGAAATAATGGGTAACGAAACAAGAGTCAAGGTTGTAAAGAATAAAGTTTCACCTCCATTCAAGCAAGCTGAATTTCAAATTATGTATGGTTTAGGAATTAACTCTGAAGGAGAGATTCTAGACTATGGAAATAAATTAGGATTAATAGAAAAGTCTGGCGCTTTTTATAAGTTGAACGGTGAAACCATTGGCCAAGGTAAAGTGAAGGCTAGTATGTTCTTGAAGGAAAATGCAAAGATTCGTGAAGACTTATTAAAAGAAATTAAAGAAACTTATATAGTTAGCAAAGCTAATCCTACAAAATAATTTTTTTTGTTGATACACTAATCCCTATTGAATTAATTTAATAGGGATTTTTTTATGGCTGAAAAAGCATATATTGTGGCTG
>MDSY01112744.1_pt1 | contig 18101 bp, 13 predicted proteins | sample 811131 | NCBI WGS metagenome assembly MDSY01 (sample SAMN05326643, study PRJNA326480) | marine metagenome | isolation source: seawater | place: Atlantic Ocean: South West | collected 2010
TCTGTCACCGAGCAAGGATTTATTAAAAAAGGATGACGTGCTGTTGGAAATTGACGGCAAACCAATCGCGAACGACGGAACCGTTTCCTTCCGCGGGTGGGAGCGCGTGGCGTTTGACCATTTAGTGACGCTGAAAAAACCAGGCGAAGAAGTCGCGTTGAAAGTCAGACGGAAGAAAGGGGTTGATGATTTGACCGGTACTACCGATGAAGCTAACAATGAAGATACATCCACTACCCTGCTAGTAATGGTCGCAGTAAAACCGTTACAGCGTCTCGTCCCGGCGCACCAGTACGACGTGCTCCCCTCGTTTTACGTCTACGCTGGTTTGGTGTTTTCGCCGTTAACGCAACCGCATCTTCACGAGTTCGGCGACGACTGGTTCAACACCGCGCCTCGGAAGCTTTGTGACCGAGCCATGAATGCACATGCGAAGGAGGCTGGGGAGCAGGTCGTTTTATTGTCACAGGTATTAGCGGACGAAATAAACGCGGGGTACCAGGGGATGCACGACTTGGAGGTGCGAGCCGTGAATGGCGAGAAAATAAAAAACTTGAAGGAGTTGCGACATTTAATCGAAAGAGCAAGCGGGGAGTTTTTGAGGCTGGACTTGGCGGACGACCGGGTGCTGGTGGTGAACAGAAAAGAGGCGAACAAAGCGCACGGGAGGATCATGGCCAAACACAGAGTTCCCTCGGTGATGTCGAAGGACTTGGAGGAGTAGAGGGTGTTGTATTATTATTATGCATACGAAGACAATACGATCCGTGTCAATGTAGAATTCACAACTCCCGAGAATCGTTCACGAAAATGTCGAACCTCTCTACTTCTGACGTCTCGAAAATATCCTCGGTACCTTGTCAACGAACTCGGCAGACCTAGGGGCGCTGTGTCATGAGCGGTCCCCTGGGTGACCTACCCCCCGCGTCGCCTCCGCGGGGACGGCACCTGCGCTCGGACTCAAGCGTGTCCACGGATGAGTACGTACAGTTGGCGGAGCACGACTCGGAGATGACGCGTGCAGCCGGGATCTCGTTAAACCGAAATGACACACCCAAACGTCGCCCGTGCTCTGGCCCTAGCTAGACATTCGTGCCCCACCTGCCCCGCTAACATCTCCCTTCGCTGGCTCCTCTCACGCCATGACATGACAGGCTCATCTCGCGCGTGGACATCTCCGACGTCGACGTTACCGCGCCCCATATCCCCCCCCGGTCCCGACCACGCGCCGGCCATGTGCGGTCGTTGTCCGGTACTCTGGAGGAAATCAACGCGAGCGCCGCGCTCGACGTGGAGGCTTCGCGTTTGCCTGGTATCTATGATCCGCCTGTGGGCGTACAAAGAGTGAAGTACGAAGCCAAACGGTGTGTTAATTTCGCGAAAACACAGAGCTGGCTACCCACCGCGTTGGTGTTTCTGGGCGTGGTGCTGCTCATTGCGGTGCCCAGCGTGTCGCTGCTAAGCGCGCGGCATACTTCGGGAAACGACGACAGCGTACCGGCAAACTCCACGGGAATCAACCAGACCGCGGTGCGAAGAGCGCTGCTAGGTGCTGATAGTCACGAAAGCGGTGTTTCGCGTGTAGAAGAGGCGTATAGGGAAGGTTGGAGCGAGAGTACTTACCGTCCAGAAGAATTTGGGACAAGCGCGGACGACGGGAGGGATAGATTTTAGATGATAATAAAAATACATTCATACAACTCTTCCTATCTGATGACACATACATAGCAACTAAGGTGCCGCACCACCACTCCCCCCCCCTTGTTCCACCCCCTGCGCGGCGACTTTATTGTTGACTTTATTAAGCATACTCACGCTTTTCCCCAATTTGGGTTTTTTCCAGTTGTTTTGTATTTTCTGGTTCCGTTCGCGAATGCCTTTCATGACGTCGTCGTCCAACAGTTTCATCCCCGTCTTTTCCGCATACTTGTCCAGAATACCTTCGCTCAACGCGTATTCCTTCAACGACTCCAACGTCATGAAATCGTTCCGGTCGTCATACTTTTGGTCGTCGAAGTTTGATACCAGTTTCTCGGATATGCCGTCTACTATTACCACGGCGACCCCCAGCATTCCAGTCGCTACCGCTAAATTCAACAATAAGGTAAAAAAGTCAAACACCCCGATTTGACCCGAAAGCACAAAGGAAACTCTCAACACGTAGTGGTACCGCTGGAACTGGTGTAACGCACCCGTTGCGTCTTTCTTGTAGATCATTTTAGGACCTAAACTTGTCCACACCCCGCCCGTGGAGTAACTCACGTCCGCCTTTGCCTTGACGACGTCGAAGCTTGAACCGTCGGAATGCAGGTTTGAATATTGCATGTGGATCTTGACGTGCGTGCCTGATAATCTGAACAGCGGACCGGTGGCTGTGTTGGAATTAACCGCGTCCAGATCAGCCCCAGCCAGGGTTAGGAGGTCCGCGATGGAGATACCGACTTCTGAATCTTTCTCATAACTCACCCGGGGTGACGACGTCGCGTCGTCGCCGAGCCGCCGCAACTCGAGCGCCGGGTTTGATACCACGCTTCCCCAAGTAGTGCTCACCTGGTGGTCCCACACCAACCGCATGTGGTCTATACCCGGGACGAAGTAGTTGCCTGCTACCAAACCTGCTGCGTTCGCAGTGGTTTCATCCACCGGCGTGTCTTGAAAGTACGTGGTGATGAACACGGCTTGCTCGGTCTTAGTCAGCACATCGCCTAGCTTCAAATCGAAATCACACTGATTGTCTTCGTACACCCACCCGCCGCCGTACTCGAAATCGGTTTCGGCGTTGTCGCAAAAATCAGGCGGAGACGCTGACAACTCCGCCACCGTTTCCAGGAAATCAGCCTGGGCCACGTACGCGTTGACCACCGCCGACGGTGCTTCCTGCTTAGCGTATCCGTAACTTGATATTAAATTCCATATGATATACGCGAAGGTCCCGAGCGTGACGAACTTGTGCGACAGCGCGATCTTCGCATCTACGATCTTGCACTTCTTCACTGTGGTGTACGTTGTCAACGAGGTCCACATGCTGTCCGCGGAGACCATCTCCCGTGAGCTCCAACTCACCTTGCCCGGACCGCGCATGGGGCGGGAGGTTGACATCGTCCAGGTTGATGGAGATACAAACCGCTTCCAAGACGCGCGAGGAGGGCAGCCTCAAGTAGTGCTTCCGGACAAATCTCTAAATGCGCCCCGTATCGCGTTTCCAGATGTGACGACTAACCGCGTGGGGCGGTGACGAGGCCGGGTGCGTGCTGTGTGCCGACGCGAGTACGGGGCGAGCGAGACGCGCGAGTGGTGCACCGCGGAGGCTTGACCTGCAGTGCCCGTCGCCGCGACGCGCGGGGATGTGACACACCGCCCCTCGCGGTCGTCGCGAAATAAAGACCGTTGTGGAGCGTTTTACGTGACGGGAAAATTCTGTCGTGGTTCACGAAAGGGGAACGCCTCTTCATTGGACAAGACGCGGCGCGGCGTCATGTCCGCCTCTTCCTCGGGCTCCGAGATTGAGGAGGAGGTGATTCCCGATGCGCTCGATGCGTCGAGCGTGGAATTTACCGATGGTCCGGATGTCACCTCCACGGGTGACGCCGAGCCTGATGCGTTAAATGGTTCCGGAGGGGAATCACCCGAGGAGCACGGGTCGGACAAGTACAGCGACGATTTCGGAAGCGACGGGGGAGGGTTTCTTGACGAGCCCGTTGATGAGGCGCCTGAGTCTCCAAGGGACACGGTGGATGAAACCGGGGGAGGGTTTACCGGATCCGGGGATACCTCAGCCGACCCTGTGCCCACTTCACGAACCGCGAGTGGCGAAGCATTTAACAAAAATCACGCGACACGCGGCAACAGCGGCGATGCCCACGAGAAAGCATCCTCTGATACATCCGACAGCGGCGAGTTCGGAAAGGTATTCAAATGGGAAACAAGTCCTGATACCTCGATGGATGCATTCGCAGTGTGTTCCAGTGAGCAAGGACCCAAAAGAACTGTGCGTGACCCGAAATGGGCAAATCCATCAGTAATAAATAAACTAGTAGCGCGCGCGCAACGGCTCGCGGCGCGTCGCGAGCAGGTCGCCGCGACGCCAGAAGCGCAAAGGCGTGAACGCTGGTACGCTGAAGATAAAAATTACATGCCCGTCACTGTCGGTCCGTTGACCATCGCGAAAGCGCGCGCCGCGAACTCCACCGCGTCGCTGAAAAAAGAAGCCGACGCAATTGCCAAAGACATTTCAATCCTTAACGAACAACAACGCAAACGCATGACCCCTTCCCTGGCGAAGGCGATGTACATCCGAAGGGCTATTATACGTGCTCAGGCGGCGGACGGAGCACGATTGAGTAAGAGTATCGAGGAGGAGAGTGATGATGAAAGTAATTCCGAGCCGTCTACGTTGCGAGTTCTTCAAGACGCGCTTGGGAAAGGGTTCGAGGGTGGTGACACTCCCACAGAAGAAGAAACAAAAACAAACTACGCGTACCCTGCTTTGGGCAAGGGAAAGCAAGCGTTGTTACGCCGGCTTTGGGCGAGTCACTCCTTGCGTCGGGACGCAGCTGAGGCGCTTGTTGGGGACGCCGACGCGAGGACGCCGCCGCCGAAGCAGTGGACTGAATTAAGCTTGGGCACTGCAAAAGACGACGGCGAGGGCGAGTGGTGGGACGAAGACACGAAAACATGGAAGCCAGTGATGGACGTACACGCCGAGACGGAAGCGGGGGGGGAAACCGTAGCCATGCTTAGAGAATCAGCAGAGCTGAGAAGACGAGCGAGGGAGATTTTGTGATGAGTTAAGTTATTTTATTATAGTCAAAATCGGGATCTCAAAAAGCGCACTGAAAAGGGTTTCTGGATAAGCGTCACTGCCATAGTCGAGTGCGCGTCTCCCACGTCGAGACGTCGGCACGCTCGTCGACCATCCGCACGTCGCGTGTCGCGCTTCAGCTCTCCCGTCTATACATAAACCCTAAACTCGGCGATGGCCTCTGTGGCACATGCCGCGTGCACACTCGGTTCGGCGTTCAATCATTCCGGCGGCGTCGTTTCCAAATCGATTGCGGATTCCGCGTCAAGGGTCTCCGGGCCGGGCGCCCCCATGCAGCGCCGCACGCGAGTAGCCACGCACGCCACCCACAACCCCTCTATTACCTTCGTGGACGTGGTGGAGTCCGAGCCCGGGACGTTGCTTAAACCGTTCCAAGACGGCATGCAGAAGAGCCTTTTATTTGGAGTCTCGCATGTGACGAACTCACACGAAGCGGCGGAGTACATCTTAGCCAACAAACCCCGGTCAGTGGTCGTGGAGACCGGCTTGTGCAAGGCGCACAACGAAAATCGAGGCACGTGTTTCATGTTCGCCGAGCTGTTCACGTCGATCCACATCGGAGGCGCTGAGGCCGAGGAGGCGCTTTCGTTTATAACTAGGGTGGCGCATCAATTGCGTTTGGAGGAACAGCCGCTAGCCGGGTCGCCGTTCTGGGCGCACATGAAGACGCAGCTGCCTGCGGAAGCTTTAGTGTACGCCGCGGCTTTTGCCGTGGAAGCCCGTTTAGTGTTCGGAGACCGACCGAAGGAAACAACGTACCGACGGTTGGTCTCGACGCCGACGTTACGGGAGCTGGACGAAACGTTCGGCAACCAAAGCGCGCGGAACTACCGGTTACTTCTTCCGGAAGACGACCCGAAGTTTGTGGCGCCAGAAATCAAACCAGAAAACGACGCGTTCCAGCGCGTGTGCATCGATGAGCGGGACACTATACTGTCGCACACGATTTACGAAGAGGCTGTGGCGGAGGGGGTTCCGGGGGCAGTCGTCGCGGTGGTCGGGAGCGATCACTTAGCCGGCGTGGAAAAGCGATGGGAAGAGATGGTCAACTCGGGCGGTTCCTCCAGGGCTTCGGATGAAGAGATTGAGGACTTGTTACAAGCACCTGAAACGTCCCAGGAACACATCGGGAGCCGGCTAGCGATCATGCAGCGGCTGTTAGGCTTGCGGTGTACTGAATCCCTGGTCACGGATGCGTTTGAAGCATTGGACCAGGATATGAATAAACTGCAAGGCGACGAAATCATTGCCTTCAACGCCACCGCGGAAATTTACGGCGCGCCCCGGATGCTGCTGGCGGCGGCGGGTGAGACGGACATGGAGGCGTTCGAGTGTGCAGTTGGAAGTGCGAAGGGGTGTGACTTCATGGAAACCCTACTGCCAATGAGACAAGTGCGCCCAGTAAACGGAGGCGTGGGGTGGAGCGAAGACGCGATTGTTTGGCTTCGCGAAACGGGAGCGGTGGACGTTTCGGGTTTAGTTGAGAAGTAATTAAGAGTATGAAAGCAGTCAATTAGACTATCACGTAAGGGTATTATCACGTACTATCACTACTACCACTACTACCACTAATTTCCCTTTGTCCTTCGTTCCAGGACTACGTTCACGTCGAAATCCCCCGCCTTCGCGTTGCTCACAATAGCCGCCATGGTTTGGTCGAATCCATTATTATTTTTCAACTCTTCGCCAACCGGGGTTACGAAAAGAACGCGTCTGAACCCCGGTCGTCCGTTCCCCCCCAACATCAGCCCCCCGGTGTTGTACTTCATCTCGGGGATCATCGTGCTGCACGCGCGTAAGATGTCGCCTGGTACGATTTTTTGTTCGGGACCTAATTGCTTGGCGTTGGACCCGGGAAGCACCTCTGTGACTACGATTTCGTTGATTTCGTTCGTCTCGAACACTATGCCTAAAGGTGGGGACACCACGCTTTGGACGATCCTAGTTGACGCGCTTTGCACTTCGAAAGACGTCACGGCGATGTTGTCAGGGGGGTCGAGCGGTACTAAAATCTCGCGCACGATCGCGGTGGAGGGTGGTTCCTTGGGTGGCTGGTTTACATCATCGGTAATAGTTTCGGTAGATTCGGGTGGCCCCGAAACTCCCGAAACCAACCTGTCCAGCGCGGACAGCGTGTCCTCGGCGTCGCTCGCGTGTAATCGCACCCCACGTCTCCTGCACGGGTTCCGCACCTGACACCCGACACCGCCCACCCACCTCACCAGCGCCGGCGGGGACGCGCACGCGCGCATCGTGGAGTAACAAGCGTGTGTTGGGCGATACCAGCAGCAGCAACCTGCAACGAAAAGTCCGGCGTCGTCTGGCCAAAAAATGTGACTGGATTCTCCCGCGGGATCCATCGTGCCGCGTCATCCGCAAAATTGAGCGGATCTGGGATGTCCCCTTATTGGACCCAAGAATAACGGTCTGTAGACCATTACTAGTTCCGAATTTAGGATGAGAAACGAGCGTACGGCATGCCTCGTCAGAATCTTCAAGTGTTCATGAGGCCGGAGATGAAAAGCGTTCGGTTTCTGACGGCTTTTCTTTTCCTGTGAATTCAGAGCAACACGTCCGTCCCCAGCTCTCACTTCCGCGCGCGACCCCAAATCGCCCCCCCGATCGCCGTGTTCACACGCGTGTGAAGGGTGTGACAGCGCGTTCGAGGGTTCCGAGCGTCGAACGTAAGTGAGTTGGTGTCCGCGCGCACAGGCGTGGAACACATTTGCGTTAAAAAAAGCCTCAGACGCGATGCCGTTGGAACGCACAGCCTCGGTTGAGGACATGGTCGGTAACTTGTGGCGCCTGGGAAGGACGCCGTCGCAAGCGGAGTTTGAGCAGTTCTTCTCGAACATCGCGCAGGTCGGGTCGCAACAGAACCTCGCGGCTGCGGCGCAAGCCGCGGCGACCGCGAACCAAGGCGCGGAACCCAGCGCGGAGCAAGCCACCGGGATTCCACGAGTCGCCTCTATCGACCTGCTGCGCAAGATGATGATGAACCACCAGCCGGGAATGGTCCCTGGCGCACCGGTCGCGCCCTCACCGACCATGATGCCCGGGATGTTCCCAGGCGCGGCGGGGATGCAAGGCACGGGTAAGTAGGGTTATATGTGAACCGAACCCGACACACACGACTATCCCCCGGGATGGGTCAATGCAAATCTCGGCAAATCTCGTCAACGTGACGAGTTTTTTTTTCTCATTTGGACAATGGACGCGTGTGTGCAGTCTGTAACCTATAAAACCTTTATCTGACCCCCTCCCCTCCCCCCCCACACAAATAGCGGCTGCTTTCGGTTTCGGCCCCACCGCGGGTTTCGCCCCGGGGATGGTCCCCGGAGTGCTCCCCGGGGGAATGGAAACCAACGGAGGCGTCTCGCCGGCGCCGGTTACGAAAACGACTCCGAAGAAACCGGCGGCGAAGAGGAAGGCGCCGGCGGCGAAAGAACCGAAGGAACCCAGTGCGAGTGCTAAGAAGAAAGCCGCTGCTAAGCGTTCTGTGACTCCAGAAGGTGGCACGGATGGGGACGATTTCAGCGACGACGGCGAGGATGATGGGAAGGGTGGTAAAACCACGGATGAGGTGCGACGCCAGCGCCGAATGTTATCGAACCGGGAATCAGCGCGTCGTTCGCGCCGACGAAAACTGGAACACGTCGCGGTTTTAGACAACGCGATTAACGGCCACAAAGCGGAGAATGTGATTTTAGTGGAGCGGTTGCGGGAGATGGAGCAACGGGCGGAGAGCGTTATCAGGGAAAACGCGGGGTTGAAGTCGGAGGTTGAGCGGCTCACCGCCGCTTTGCGCGACGCGGTGGCCAACGGGGGTAAACCGTCTGTCAGTGGGGACTTGACGCGGTCCACGTCGTTGCAAAGAATCGCTAGCACAGGGGCGTTGGGTACCACTGGCCCGAAAGCAACTTTAGGCGATGGAACTGCATCCCCCGCGATTGGTGAGGATTCCCCGCGGGGGTTCGTGCCGTTTCGATCGTTGCAGTCGTATGAGAATTTGCTATCCCTGCAAGCGCAGACGGGGGGGAGGTAGTAGGGTGGATGAGTAGATTCCTCACAGGATAATAACAGTACCGTGTACGTACATAATTTACTAGCCGTGCGTTAGGGTTTTAACCCTTAACCCTTACGCCCCTAGCTACCACTCTGTGGTACTCTTTGTGAATGGGAAATATGATAGTATCCCTGATTTATTCAGTATCCCAAGTGTTCACATTAAAAACAAACTATCACAACCTTAAACTCTTCGCGAGCTTTTCAATCTCGACCCTCGCCGCGGACGACGGCGTGTATTGTTTTTTCCCGCTCCACGACGCGCTCGGCGTGTGGAACGGCTCTTCCTTTCTTTTCGTCTCCGGCGGCGTGACGAAGGAAAGCCGCTTCAAGGTTGACTCTTTCGTTTTTTTGTCCGTCGGCGTTTTCGGCGACTGTTCCATCGGCGACTGATCCAAAAGCTCTCCCCAAGTCGACTGATGTGTCGCGCTTTGCTTTTGCACACGGCGAAGCAAAGATTTCACAGCCTGTTCCCGCGCTTTTTCAATCCAGCCCTCTTCAAATTCCGCTTTTTGGTTGGAGGCAGGAGACGTTTTTGTATCGTCTCTGGGTTCGCCCGGCGTCAGGTACGGCGTCAAGCGCGTGGCTGGCGTTTTGTGCCCGCGTTTCGGAGTCACCTTCTCAACCGGCGGCGTCGACACATCCACGTCGTAGAAGCAATCTGTGTCCCGGTGTGTTCCGGTTGACGATTCATATTTAACCGTAGTAGGCGTCTCGGCGTCGTAAAAATAGTCACCACCACCCGGGCTTTGAGCAGTAACGTTTTCGGAGTACTCCTGAGCACCCACGTTTCGGGAGTACTCCTTAGGATCGTAAACCTTTTTCACGGACGGCTCGGTCGGCATCATCAGCCGCTCAATCGTACGTACCCCGTCCTTTAAATCCAAAGGCTCTATGTCTCGCCCTAACGCCTTTAACACATTCCGTCTCGCTGCCCCCCTCGACGCGGTCATACGCGCGTCCTCACGGCCTTTCACTATCTTCTCGCGCAAGCGGTTCGTGGCGGGCCACTCTTTGGGCCCCGCTTTTTTTGTCGTCTGCGTTGCGACTTTCAAAGCGGCGTTCCACCCTGCCACTACGCCCGCGGCTTTCGCGGCTTCTCGGATATGAGTAATAGCCTCTATGTTGCTGTGCAGCTTGGCCATAATTTCCCGTATCCGTTCCCGCTCCACGGTAAATTCCTCAGCGACCCTCCTCGCCAGCCCCGCCACGTTCTTCTCATCCTCGGTTGACACCGCGGTTTCCGGCATCGCGTGCAGGGACGCTGTGTAAAACTCGTGGCTCAGTTTCTTTCCAAACCCCTCCTGCGCCTCTATTTCTCTGTCCAGCACTTCAAGCGCCCACTCGCGTTGCGAAATCGCGCGTTCGACAGCCTTTCCCGCTTCCTCAGCGACCCTTGCACGTTCCACGTCCGCGTGTCTGGTTTCCAGAATTTGAACGCGCAGCTTTTCTGCGAGTTGATTCGCGTTTGTCCGCACGCCCTCAAGCGCCGCTACTCTTTCACGTTCCTTACTCTCAAACGCCCGCGCGTGTTCCCAGTCCCGTTCCCCTAACTTGGTGCGCTGCACTTTCAACGCTTCGCGGAGTTTGATGTTTTCAGCATACGAATCGTCGTGTCTGGTTTTTAATGCTAACTTGACCGCATCCTTGATAGCAGCCGCTTGAATCTCAACGCGCTTCTCGTCGTTTTCTTTCAACTCGACTAATTGCGATCGCGCGTCTGAGAGCTGCGCTTTCAACACGGGTAGTTCTCTCGCATCGGCATCATTCTTTTCCAAACGTGTCTGAGCTTCCCTTCGTATTTCGTTGTCTATCCGCAACCGGGTAACGTGCGCCTTCAGCTCCTCCCGGGCTTTGTGCGCCGCCGCGAAGGCGCCAAACTTTTGCGTTTCGGACTCTTGAAGTTTATTCGCGAGATACAATTCTCGTTCCTTTGCGGCTTCGAGTTGGGACGCATCGGAATTTATTCGGAGTTCGAGCGCTCTGAACACTTTCGCGGCTACCGTAGACCCATCGTTCTCGTGTCGAGTGTCCGCGTCTTCCGGGAACGCTCTCAGTGCGTCTCGTACGGTCGGCTGGTCAAACGCTCCCTTCAACAATTCTTCAAACCGAAATCTATTAGCGTGTTCCGTTTCCAGCGATCGCCGCAACACCTCGGCTTCCTCGAACACTTGTTTAAACCGTTCATCCGCTATGTCTGCCCTGCGTGTTTCCCGCGTGCATGTGAGCTGCCACCACGCGACCGTTTTCGTTTCGTCCCTCGTGGTGACGAACCAGCGGTCGGTGCCTTGGCGTAGATGCGCCACCGCATCGGTTTCGCCGCGGTCGCGTAGATGGCTCGAGTGTGCAAAGTGGTCGGAACTCACCACCAGCGCATCGCGTCGCTGTACGTCACGCGCGCGCGATTGTAACGGCGACGGGGGGAGGGTTTTTGTTTTTCCGTTGGAAGAGGGTAGTCGGGTCGAAGGCGCTCTGGTTTTGGCCTTTGAAGTGGTCGTTTTCGTCGTCCCCGGCACACCCACATCTGCGGAATCATCGCCAACCGCGACACCGGGACCACGATTCGTCGGGCGCGCATCCCTGAACGCGAGGACCCTCGCGGTGGAGTCCACGGGGGGGGGCGTCGGGTCGCCCGGTGCCAGGGGCTCGCCGGACGCGCCGATGCGCCGAGATGACGGGGTCCGCATGTCGTGTGACAGACGGACCCCGGGGCACGCGGGAGTGGTTTCTCGGAAGAGGGTGTGAGCTCGTCGTCTCGTGTCGCCAAAAACGCCTGCTCCGACTCGAGCAGCCGAATGCCGAGTCGGATTGACGAAAAATAAAATCGAGCCACGAGTGCGTGGTCTGGTGTTTGTCCCTCATTTTGAAGGTCTGTTGACGGCCTGTGGACTAGTTCCGCTATCCAGCCATTTTGGACCTCCGATAATTCCCCTTCGCCACTTTCGATACGAATCTAGTGTGTGACCGTGCTTCGCCATTGGTGACGCGCGGGCTCGAGGACACACGCGCGATGGCGGCGACAATGCCTGCCGCGGGGCTGATGGCGGCGGGCCATGGGCGCGTGGACGGACGTGTGGAACGTATGGGTAGTGGTAGTTCTCGCGTCGCTCCCGGTCACGGCCACCGGTCGAGACACGCAATGAACGGAGGGCGTTTGTCCACCCCCCATACGAGGGGAGGCCGCGTCACGTTGCACGCGTTCCGTGATTCCGACCGGGGACCGACGCGGTGGACATCCCCCCCCCGAGACCCTGCACGAAATGGAGAACACAAAACCGATCACACAGCCACCCCAAGAGCGGCGTTGAGGGAGCTCTCAGGCACCAATGACTCCGAACAGACACGCCCGATCTCAATGCCCAACCTGTTCATTCCACCAAAGAAAGCGAAGCGAGGAGAACAGCAGTCCAGCGTGTTCGAGCGCTCCGGCGGGTTCGTGTACATCCGCAACTTCTTCAGTCCGCACGATTACGAGCTTATTCGGGAAGAGTGTGCACTATTAAGAAATGAAGTGGGATCAGAAAGGAGAGCTTGCGCAAGACAGCGCCTCGGCGTGATGATCAATGAATCCCATCTAGTCCACCGCGCGTTTATGAATCAAAACGTAGCGCACCGACTCGGGCAGCTCACAGGGCAGGTTCTTCAACCAGCTGACGTACCTGTGGAGTACCGCATCTACCCCCAAGGCAGCTGCATGGACTGGCATCAAGATGTAGCACTATACACTACCCCCCAGTATGAACTGGTATTCACGCTGGAGAACACTTCGGACTCGCAAACGCAGTGGAGAGATGCCGACGGCCGGCGCAGAGGGGGCTGGACCGAGCCCAACTCCGTGATCATGGTACGAGCAGAGAACGTGGTGCACCGGGTGACGCCTATTACCACGGGCGAGCGCTCCATCGTCAAGTTCGTGTACACCACGACGCTGGAGAAAACAAACGAGTTTTACGACAACCTGAACACGTACGAACGATGAGGGGATTAGTTTTTTTAGTGTCAAGACTTGCCTGTTTTCTGTCTGCCCTCTCTCGGCCTCTGCGCCTCTCGCCCAACTACTTTCATCGGCATCTTTACTCGTGGTTTACTCGTCCATCGACGGCACCCCTTCTGTTTGTTTTTTTTTCATGACTGCCTTTCATACAATGTCGCTGCCTCGATTTCCTTTTTTCTTAAATACATTTTCTCGACTCGGGTTATCCGCAGAGCCTCAAGCGACGCCAGCGGGGCTGCAGTCACACTTCATCGGCGTGCGTGGCCGCACTCGATTTGAACGCGAAATGGCTGCGATGACGATCGCGCCGGTTGGGATGGGCGTCCGCGCGCTCGGCGCACCCGCGAGGGCGAACCGCGGCGGCGCGTCCACCGCCCGCGCTTTGGGAGCTGCGGGTGAAGGGATGGGGCAACGGGCCGCGCTGCGCACAGTGAAACACACTGGTGTTCGTATGGCACGCGGCAACACAATGGTGACGAAAGCGGTGACAGGCCCTCTTGAAACACGATTGGGCTCGATTCTCACCTCGCTCCCCCAACGCATAGACCTGTACTTCCGCGTGCGAAGAGGCCGGAAGCTGCTGTGGAAAGCCATCTGCGCGTTCGCGGGGTTCTACACCGCGAACGTTCTCTCATTGACTTTCGGCGTTTTAGGAATCAACGACGTCGTCGCCGGCGCCTTCTGCGTCGCGTTCTCGGAAATCATCACCAGGTCCTACTACAAGAAGATCAAACCCGGGAAGTACTGGGACTTCCTGAACTGGTTCAAACTTGGGCTGATGTACGCGCTCACCGCGGACGCGTTCAAGCTGGGATCGTAAATTGATTGAGTTCAGCGAGATTTATTTTTATCAAGACAATATTTTCTCCAACCCTTATTATCAGTTTGTCCTATTATTACAAGCGTTTATCTACCCACTACTACCCGTACATCTGCGGCACCCTGCTGGCGATGAAGCGTTTTTGGAAACTGCTCGTCGCGCCTTGGATTTCTTCCCAAAGTGTCGCAAGTGCTTTCGTCTCGTCGTCGTTTGAATTCTCCGCCGCGCAAACGCTTTCGCGGTCGAGACTTTTTTCTTTTTCAGTCAAGTCCGCGAACCTCAAAAGACGTTTCTTCGTGCTCACCGAGCTGCAGTGCGCCCACATCGCGCTGCGCAGAGGGTTCGCGATTGAGCCGTCATCTCCCGCGAGACTGGGCGCACATTTCAAAGCACGCGCCGCCGCCGCTCTTACAGAATCCATCTCCATCAGCCGATCAATCACGGGCGATACGTGGAAGTCGACCGCGGCGAGGGGTACATCGCCGCGCGTCACAGGGCCGACTTTCAAAGGCTCCGCGTATGACAGGGGAGGTGGCATACCTCCTGCATCTGCTGCTGCGCGTGCCACCGCGTCCTGGAAGCACATATCAAGCCCTTCCGTCCACAGTTTTTTATCCACGAGGAACCTGCTTCGCCACGTCGACGCGGCGGTGCGGAGCATATCGACGTCGCAGCGCATCCCGCCGAAGTGCCCTCGGATTGCCAAACTTATAACGAGCGCGCCGTGCTCTTCCGTAAGATCGGCGCACGCCGCGCCAAGGTTACGGAAAGCATTGCTAAATGTCGGTGACTCAGGATTTGTTGAGTTATTCTCGTCATCCATCACCTCCTCGAGCGTATCCTTGACGTCGCACGCCGCGAGCTCCGCGGCGAACCTCACCACCGCCGCTTTGGCTTCCGGACCGAGGCAATATCCTTTTGCCTGCGCGAGCATGAACCATGTGATCAACGGCGTCGACGGATGCAGCGTCGCATCCTCTACGGAAATTACCAGTAGCCTTCGCAGTGCTTCGGGTGGGTTTATGTTGAGAAGCTCATGTGTACATCTCGCAGCCGCGCCGCACTTGCCTCTCCGTATCGCTTTCTGTATGGCGCTCTTCAAAACACTCGGCGAAAGCAAGTGTGAGTTTTCATAACTTGCGCTCTTCCCTTCAACACAGCTCGGCACGTTGGTTACTAAATGCACGCTCGTGGAGCACGGCTTGTCGTCTTTGGTCTTCTCCTTGAAGGTTGTGACGGAGCGCCATGGTTTTGTTTTGAACTGATCACAAGTGCTTTCCTTTCCCCTTTCTACCTTCCACCGCCAAATGCTGTTTTCAATCCAGACAGAGAAAACAAGCTCGCACTTGGTTTCCCTTTGCGCTTGCATCAGCGACGCGAACGCGCCCGTCGATGAGGTGTTTTCTTTCTTTTTCTCGGAAGAGAGTATAGGTGGTGCTTCAGGTGGTGCTTCGGTTTTGACAGCGGGAAGGCTTTTGTCCGTCTCCAATGGTACCGCGCTTGGTTTCGGAATTACTTCCTTTGCCCCAAGACAAGTTTCCGCGTGCGCTTGGATCAGTTTTGGGTGGAACGGCTTGGCGCACATGGGACAGTCAACAAATGATGACTTTTCGACATCACTTTCTCTTTTTCTCGGCCGCTTTGAGGCAGGGTCTGAAGAAATCCGAGTCGTCGTGGAAGCGCCGAACATAGAGGCGATGGTTCGAGTCTCGCCGCCCATGTTTGAATTTTTGCCTCACCTGTCACTAATGCTGATGTCTCCTACTCCAAGAGAAGTACCGCGTGAGCTGCGTTTCGCCGTGTGCCGGGACGTCCACCTCGAGGGTTAGGTTTTGATTTTGGTCCACGTTCAGGGATGTGCGCACGCTTAAAGGTTCCTCTTCCAAAACAACGTCCGTATCGTCGATAGGGCACCACGGCTCAGGCGCCGCTAATTCCGACGGGGCGTTGAAGTACGTGGTCAACAACCTTTGCACTTTCTTCACGACGTACCGCTTCCAACGCTTGGGAGCACCGCCGATTTGCCTCGCGCGACGGAACGGCGACGCGAGCGTCTCCACAGGATCCGGCGCTTCGTACTCCTCCCGAGCCCGTTTCATACCCACAGGTCAGCGCGGCTGAGAGTGCCTAGATGTGCCCATGCCATTTTTGAAATCGTCACTTCCCGTGAAATCGAAAACGACAGCTTCCCGTTGAAATTGTTGTTGCTTGAGGTTGACGCTTGACGGGTGCGACCAGTCCTCCACGCACACGACCGATGGCAGAGGATGCGTTGCGCATGTTCCGCGCGGTGTGCGCGCGGACCAGGGACACCGGGGTTGCGCGCAACTCCCAGTTCTCCGAGTCCGTGGAGCGCCTGTTCGAAGTGGAGAGATTACTAAATGAACTCGAATCCGTAGGGCGTTTCGCCCCATCGTCACTTAAGGTCCTGCAGGTGGCCTCTGAACTCGCGCTGCCCAAGCTCGACAGCTGGCGTGCGGCGAGTGTCACCAAGCGCGCGCAAGGGTACGATAACAACGTCAAGACCGCACTCGCTGAGCTGTGCGACCTAGGCGAAGCCGCGTCAGATACGGTGGGACCCAGAGGAAACGAGGTACCGCAATCTGGGGAGACGTATCATGCCGCAGTTACGCAACCAGAAACGTCACCCACTATGGAAGGGGGATACGAACGCATGCCTCCCACACTCCCCAGCCCAATGCTTCGCCACCCGCCCGCCATGCCCTCCAACCCGAAACGCGCCCCCTCATCTCCAACTGCGCCTCCAAGAAACTCGCTCGCGGCCGCCGCTGCCGCCGACTCCAACGCGGCGTACACCGCTGCGCTGGAGGCTGAAGCAAAAGGCCACCAACACATCGCCCTGGAGCGCATGTGTGAAGCGGCGGAGTTGGGCCACGCCGCAGCCGCGACACGCGCGGCGACAGCTCTGATGACGTCCACGAACACGGGTCGTCTCGCCGCTCCGGATGATTTGAAACGCGCGGCGCGCTATCTGCGCGTTGCCGTCGCCGCTGGTGATTCCGAGGCGATGAACGTGCTAGGGTCGATGCGCATGCGCGGTGACGAACGAAACACAGGCGAAGTGCGTGATTTCACCGAAGCAGCGTCGCTGTTCGCCAACGCAGGCGCGAGAGGCTGCGCGGCGGCGGATTACAACTTAGCCGTGTGCCGGGAAACCGGCGCTGGCGTTGAGAAAGACTTGGGAATAGCGAAGACGTTGTTCCGCCGAGCGTTGAGTTTGGGAGTTACAGAAGCGCACATCTCGCTCGGGTACCTGGCGATGCACGAAGGGGAGTTGGGCACGGCGGCGAGGCATTTCGAAGCTGTGGTTTCTCTCGGTGGCGATGGTGAGAACAAGAATCGTTTAGACGAAATCGGGTTGACTCGAGCTGACATCGCGGACGCGACGTTTTGTCTCGCGCAGGTACATGAGCGCGCCGCTGATGTGGGAGTGGCGAGACTGGAGCGCGCGGCAGCCAACGGCGCGAGCGTGGATTCCAAGAAACTCGACATGTTAAGGTCGGACACGGTAGGGACGAGCTCGATTGACGAGAAGGAAAACGAAAATTACGAAAACGATTTGTGCTCCGTTTACGCCGCCGACGAATTATCGGAGCAAAGAAACGCCACGCGTAGGGCTTTGGATTCAACGTCCGTGCAGCAGGACGTGCAGGACGCCAACTCAGACTTGTTCGAGAAGGTTGTGCAAGGCCGTGCACGATCACGGGAATTAACTCGCGCCGCCGCGGACATAGGGGACGGCAGGGCTTTGTTCAAAGTGGGCGTCAAGATTTGGCGACCCACCGCGTGTCTCGGCGCCCGTGTTGAGACGATAGCGAAACGCGAGGCAGCAGCGAAGTGGGTGCTGAGGGGGGCGGAGCAAGGGTGCGGCGGCGCGTACCGGTGGCTCGGGGATTGCGCTGCGAGTGGGGCGTGTCGCATTGATGGAGTTTGCGATTTGAAAACGGCGCGTGCGTTGTATGAGCGTTCTGTTCAATTAGGCGATACCTTCGGCGAATTAAAGTTAGCCAAGTTGGAGGAGAAAACGTGGGAGGAGGCGCGAAATAAAAAACTCACGCGAGTGTATCCCACTGCCCCGCCGAAAGCGTGGCGCAGGGCAGTGCCGCCCGAGTGGGTCGACGAAGCGGTTGCAGGGAGAATAGGGAAAAGGTGAAATGGTTTTTAAGTGTTTTTAGAATAGCATTATCAATACACCGAAATACAGACAGCATCACATGACCTGTCGTCACCGTTTCTTCTTCTTCTCCTTCTTCTCCTTCTTCTCCTTCTTCTCCTTCTTTTCCTTGCGCTCCTTGTCCTTGCTATTGGACTTTTCCTTGGGAGACTTTTCCTTCTTAGCCTTTTTCGAAGCTCGCGAGTCGTCGCTTTTGTTTTTCTCA
>MDSY01035411.1_pt1 | contig 18096 bp, 14 predicted proteins | sample 811131 | NCBI WGS metagenome assembly MDSY01 (sample SAMN05326643, study PRJNA326480) | marine metagenome | isolation source: seawater | place: Atlantic Ocean: South West | collected 2010
ATTCTAGAGTGAATGAAAAGGCGTAAAAAATCAAGTGAAATATCGTTTGTAATTAGCAATAAACCCTCTGTTTTTAATGTTTTCGGGACTATAAAGGTATGGAAGCTAGATAATATATTAAACAATAATTTGGACAGGAAATAAATCTAAAAATTGAATTTTCACTCCTAAATAAAAATGAAGTTGATTTTATCGCGGCTACAATGTCCTGACCACATACTAAATGTATTAGCCCCAGTATTTAAAATTAAAACTTCATCACCTTCATCCAGTACCGGCAATTTTATTGACTCATAGAGTACGTCTCCAGCAAAACATAGTGGACCAACTATACGGTAGTTTTGTTCTTGATTTCCCTTTTTCTTTCCTACAACCATACAAGGGTAGTCAATTTTCATGCTGGAATAAATCTTTCTTAAAAACAAATCAGCTCCAACATGTATAAAGGCATTATGTGATTCTAACGTGTTTTTTGTAATGTATTCAATAGATGAGGAAACAAAAGAGTTGTTTTCATGAATGAATTTTCCGTATTCCGTGACAAGTTTTAAATCAGCTTCTTTATTAATTTTATTTAATTCCTGCGTAAAAGCTAAGATTCCATTATTGTCATCTTCTAAATCAAAGTCTATTCCTCCTCCAATGTCAACTGTATCAATCATTTTACTCAATCCCGACTTACTTCTTGAAGTATTTACTATTGTTATGATTTCAATAACTAATTTGAAGGCTTTAATATTGGGCTTGAAATCAGAAATCCCTGACCCAATATGAAAGTGAATTGCAGTAAAGTTATCTGATTCGGTCAGCACTTTGAAAATCTCATTCCTGAGTGTAATCGGGATACCAAATTTGGAGTTGATTTTTGATACATTTAAGTTTTTATCTGTATCAACGTTAATTAATGGATTAATCCGAAGTCCAAGTTTTCCTGAGAAGTCTTTTGGATAACGTTCTATTTCCTCTAAACAATTAACATTTATTAATGCCCCTGCAAGGTTTTCATGGCAGTATTTAATTTCAGATCGAGTTTTGACTGGTGAGTCAAATACTATTTTATGATTAGCAACTCCAGCCACTTTTGCTAATTTAACCTCTTCAATAGAAGCAGCTTCTAATCCAAATCCCCTTGAGGCAATATGTTTCAAAACTTCAGGATGGTTGTTTGTTTTAACAGCAATTGAATGTAGAGTCTTTTCAGGGAAATGATTCTGAAGTAAGTCTAGACGAAAGTTTAGGGCATCTTTTAGATAAAAGTAATTAGCCTTTTCGCTTGTTAATTTTTGAGCCTTTGCTTTGGCTAAAACCTCTTCGGCAACTTTTTTACTTATTGCTTTCAAATTCTATTAGCTTCTCTTTTATAATAGCAATTATTCTCTTTTCAATCTCAAAAGTATCACCACCTCTATTGTGAATATTCACAATGTTATCAGCTCCAATCGCTAAACGGAGAAATGATTTGTCACCATAAGCAACGGGTTGTCCAATAAAAACTCTCTCGGTTGGGAGTCCAGTGTGGTTTTTTTCTACCATAGAGAAAAATAAACTTCTCATTTCTTGATGGTTTAGTCTGCCATTTTCTCCTTTTACTTGAAATGATATAATTGATGGGTTAGTTTTTGTTTGATCAGGCATTAATATAAACTCATCATATTTACTAAGTTCATTATTAACAAACCTATTCCAGTTTGAAATAACTTTCGAAATATTTTCTTGACCAATACTTCGTAAGTCATATATTGCCTTTAAAGTTACTAACCATCGTAAAACACCACCTTTATTAATCTCTTGGGGGAGGTTGGTTTTTTCTCTTAGAGGTATTGGTAGATCATATTTAGAAAAAATCTTAGTAAATAGGTTGAAATGTTCCAATTGTTCAAGATGCTCAATCTCTTTCATCCATCTTTCTGGAATTAGAATAGCACCGCAAAAAGGAGGAGCCTGATAAAATTTTGAACCGGTAATCATAACTGAAACACCTTTTGATGTAAGGTTTTCAATTAATTCTGATGAATGACGAAATTGACACATATCAACATTCCATTGAACATTATCTGCATTTAATTCATCAATCCATGAGAGGTTGTCTTCAATTCCAGATTTTGAACCAACAACTAAACTTACGATAATGTTTTTGTCCGGATTTGATTGAATCAAATCTTTAAGGTTGTCTTTAGGATCCTCAATAGTGCCTTTTGCACATCTTGCACTTAAGTACTGAGTTTCTATAAAGTCTTGATCAATAATGTCTTCACCTTTGGGTGTTTTACCTCCAAATTGATTGGTTCCAGCAAAATACTTTCCTTGTCCAGCATTAATAGTTCCTGAACCAAGTTCTTCTATACAAGTAATTATGTTTAGTATTTTCTTTTCAGGAAATCTTTCTCTTGAAAATAATAGAGGAAAGTAAACCGCATCTGTTCCTGAGGGTCCTAGAAACACTTCGTAATTAGTATTGGTTGTTCCGGATATTTCCATTTTTACACCGTCTTGTACATCATTTACAAGATTAATCCAATCTTGTTTTGAGTTCAAGCCACTAATTTGTTCAGATAAGTAATCGATGTGATTATTTGTAATTAAATTACAAGTACATGATCCTCGGTTGGTTAAACTTTTATCTGCAAAGTCGATTCCGTAATTTGATAACCCTCTATCATTTAGAGTAGTTCTCTCATCGGTTCCACTTAGTAAAAGTTCAATAATTTCTTGCCTTGTCGCAGTCATTAATCCGTTTTCCATTCAGAACATCAAATATAACATAAGAATTCAACATATCTTTGAATTATGGCATCTAATCCAACAGATCATTTCTTAAAGCTTATTAATCTATTGTCTCTAGAAAAAAAAGAGGATTTAGAACAATATCAAAATAAAATGCAAAGTACCTCTTATAAAGAAAGAAGATGTAAAGGTGTATTATGGTATCCCTGTGATGTTGAAGAACGAAATTTTGATGCTGGTTCGCGTCTTATAATTAATGTAAGGAAACCTAAGGAACATAATTTTAATCATGGCTTCTCAAGTGGTAAACTAGTTGATGTTTTTTCTGCTGGCGATGAAATCCAATCAATAAAAGGAGTTGTCAATAAGGTTAAAGATGATAGGATGTTTATTACGATTAATAGTGATGAGTTTCCTAAATGGATTGAATATGGGAAATTGGGAATTCAATTACTTTTTGATGATCGATCATATAAGGAAATGAATTGGGCTCTAAATGAATTAGTTAAGACTGAGTCAAAAAGATTGATTGAGTTGCAAAACAAAATATTAGGTTTTGCTAAACCTTACTTTCTAGAAAAAAAATACTCAGGTTTAACTTACTTGAATAAGAGTCAGCATAAAGCTGTCTCCAATATTTTATCAGCGCAAGATTTTGCAATAATTCACGGACCTCCAGGGACAGGTAAGACAACAACTTTGGTTGAATCTATTCAAGCAACTTTAAAAAATGAATCTCAAGTATTGGTTTGTGCACCAAGTAATGCAGCTGTCGATTTATTAACTGAGAAATTGATTCAACAGGGAATTTCTGTTGTTAGAATAGGACATCCTGCAAGAGTTGATAATGAAATATTAAATCAAACTCTTGAGTCTAAAGTTGCACTACACCAAGGTTTTAAATTGTACAAAGATTTAAGAAAAAGAGCTGAGGAGTATTTTCACTTAGCAGGAAAGTGGAAAAGAAACTTTGGTCATGCGGAAAGAGAACAAAAAAAGATTTTTATCACTGAGGCTAGAAACTTAAAAAAAGAAGCAGAACGCACTTATAGTGAGATCGTTGAAGATGTTTTATTTTCCACAAGAGTTATTGCTTGTACTCTTGTTGGAGTAAATCATCCAAGATTAAGAGGATTAAAGTTTACAACTTGTTTTATTGATGAGGCAGGACAAGCGCTTGAGCCTGCATCATGGATTCCTATAATTAAATCCAATAGAGTGGTATTTGCAGGTGACCATTTACAATTGCCACCTACAGTTAAATCCTATGAGGCAGGAGAAAAAGGACTAAAAAAAACGCTTTTTGAAAAAGCTATTAGAGAAAATAAAGCGGATATATTGTTAAATGAGCAATATAGAATGCATTCTCAAATAATGGCGTTTTCAAGTAAAGAATTTTATGAGGGTATTTTGAAAGCTAATGAAAATAATGCCAATCAAAAAGTTTTTCCAAATGATCATCCTGTAGAGTTTTTAGATACAGCCGGAACTGGATTTTTTGAATCTCAACATCCTGATACAAAGAGTTCTTTTAATACTGAAGAGGCTGATTTAGTTTTTAAGCATTTGGAAACTTACAAAGCTCAAGTTTTGGAAGTTGGTTATGATTTACCCGAAAGCATTGGAGTTATATCTCCATATAAAGCTCAAGTTGAATTGTTAAGAAAACTTGTTGATGAATCTAATTTTGATGAGTCATTCAAAAAAATAATAACAGTTAATACTATTGATGGATTTCAAGGTCAGGAACGAGATATGATTTACATTTCAATGGTTAGAAGTAATGAAACAGGAGAAATAGGATTCCTTTCTGATGAACGTAGAATGAACGTTGCTCTAACAAGGGCTAAGCGGAAATTAGTAGTAATTGGAGATAGTGGAACAATCGCATCAAAGAGCAGATTTTATAATCGATTCCTAGATTTCATAAATGAAATTGAAGCATATCGCAGCGCTTTTGAATTTATTTATTAATGCAATTTATTAAGTTATAATTTATGTTTGCTCGTTGAACCTTTAATTATAAACTTGGCTAATAGTAAACGTTATCAAATTGCCTAATTTAGCGGCATGAAGATTGTTTTGGCTTTATTGATGCTTATCTATTCTTTGTCAATTATTGGACAAAGTTATGAGTTTAAGTCATTTTCAATAGCAGATGGACTTCCTCAGTCTCAAGTTTATGACATAGCCGAAGATCATAATGGTAATTTATGGTTGGCAACACGTGGTGGTGGAGTTGCTAAATTTGACGGTGCTGATTTTGAAGTTTTCACTACTAATGAAGGCTTGATTAATAATTTTGCTTCTTCTATATTTCATGATTCTAATAACAATATTTGGATAGGCTCTACAAATGGATTGTCACTTTACAATGGAATTAGGTTTAGAAATTTCAAATTAGAAGGAGAATCATTTAAAGTTAGTGTGTCCTCAATAACTGAAAATAGAAGTAAAGAGTTGTTTTTTGGAACTTCCAATGGAGTTTATAAACGAGTTAATAAAAAAAACACCAATATATCAAGAGAAATTGGCTTGCCTGGTAGTGCGGTTACAGATGTATTTGTTGATGAGTCTCAAAATTTATGGGTAGCTCATAATAAAGGATTCTCAAAATTTAATAAGGATTCTGTGTTTCATTTTTCTGATGAAGTTTTAAAATCAGTTTTCCCTCAATGCTTTGAGGAAAGTATCAATCAAAATATTTGGGTAGGAACCTATGGTAAAGGACTGGCTAAAATTAGAGGCGATAAATATGAATTCATCACTGAGACTAATGGCTTAATTGTCCTCGATATTTTTCACGAGAATAATAAATTATGGCTATCTACATTTAAAAATGGAATACTCATTTATGATATTATAAAAAAAGAAGTCAAACAAATTCAAAACCATAAGGATTTACCTACTAAAAATTGCCGTAAATTTTTTAAAGATTCTTGGGGTGGTAAATGGATAGGTACCTCAGGTGGCGGTTTATTAAAATACTCACAATCTGCAATTAAAAATTATAATGAAGCGCAATCTCTTGAAGGAAGTTACATATATACTGTTGCAACATCTTTAGATTCTGGTGTATGGGTAACTACAAACGCTAGAAAGTTATTTAAGCTAAAAAATGGAATATTTGAAGAGTACGGACTTGAAAAGAATATTTACCCACAAAAAATAAAATCGGTTTTAGAGGACTCTAAGGGAAGGTTGTGGCTAGGTACTGAAGGAAGTGGAGTAATGCTTTGGGAAAATGGTGTAACCAAAATTTTTTCTGGAGTAAAATATTTGGGTTCGAACTTTGTTAAAGATGTGGTTGAGGATAAAGATGGTAATATTTGGATTGCGACTTCCAATGGAATAACTAGGTTTTCACCTGAATTAAATTATGTTGAGTTTTTCACAAAGGGAAACAATAATATTCATTTTAATAGAATTGCTTGTTTGCACGTCGATAGATCCAATAGAATTTGGTATGGTACAAGAGGTAGAGGCATAGGTTGTATTTCTGACTCGGGATTTATTTTTCTTGATAAGAAGAAAGGCTTGTCTGGTAATGTTATTAGAGATCTTAGTGAAGATGATATTGGAAACTTATTTCTTGCAACTGCTGATGCTGGAGTTGATTTCATTGAAATTTATTCCGCAGACTTTCCTGTTAAAAATATACATAAAAGAAATGGTAGGAGCTTTAACAATATTTACAGTGTTTTTTGTGATGATAAAAACCAATTATGGCTCGGGGGTGCAAAAGGTGTTGATAGAATTATCAAACCAGCCAGAAAGGAAAAAGAAATCAAGTCATTCGGTTTTACTGAAGGATTTGTTGGTTTAGAAACAAATCAAGGGGCTGTTTGTTCTGACTTAAATGGAAATATATGGTGGGGAACGATAAATGGAGTGATGAAAAAACCTGATTTTGATTTGACGTGGAATGCAAAATCTCCTAAAATTTCGTTGTCATCTGTAAATCTTTTTTACAAAAATATTCAAGGAACCCAATATGAACCCAGTATTCTTAACTGGTATAATACAGGAGAATTAATTTTTGATTTTAAAGATAATCATGTCGGTTTTGAGTTGGACGGCAATGATTTGTCAAGACCGGAGGGGATGATGTATTTATGGCGATTAGATGGAGGTGATGGTCGTTGGTCTCCGCTTGTTTCACAAAAAGAGGTGTTTTTCAGTAATTTATCTCCTGGGAGATATATATTCCAAGCCAAAGCAGTTAACAAGGATGGTTTAGAAAGTGAGATGTTGGAGTTTTATTTTGCTGTTGCAGCTCCATTTTATTATGAGATTTGGTTCTGGACAATAATTCTTGTGGGATTAATTGGATTGTCTTATTTAATTGTCAAAAAGAGAATTCGTAAAATTAAACTTAAAGCAAATGAGGAATCCGAAAAACTTAGATTAGAGAAAGAGGTTTTGGAGATGGAGCAAAAAGCTTTAAGACTTCAAATGAATCCTCATTTTATATTTAATGCCCTTAACGCAATTCAAGATCAAATTAGGGTAGAGGATAATAAAGGAGCACGACATAGTTTAAGCAAGTTTTCAAAGCTGATGAGACAAGTACTTGATAGTTCACTAACTGATTATATATCACTTGAACTAGAGCTGAATATTTTAGAAAATTATTTAAATATTGAAAAACTTACTAGAAATAACTCTTTTGAATATTCAATTGATTTAGGAGACGATATCGATCCTGAAGAGGAAGGTATTCCATCAATGATTGTTCAGCCATTTTTAGAAAACGCAATTATTCACGGTATCGCGGGTCTGGAATCAGTTGGAAGAATAGCAATAACTTTTGATATTGAAAATGAATTTCTCATTGTCAAGATTAAGGATAATGGAGTGGGTCGAGAAAAGGCTAAAAAATTGAAATCTCAACAAACCCAGCAACATAAATCAGTAGCATTAGAAGTAATTCAAAGAAGACTTGAGAATCTTTCTAGTGGAGATATAAGCTCATATTACTCAATAAAGGATATTATAAAAGAAAATGAGGTTGCAGGTACTTTTGTGCAGCTGAAAATTAAGCGACAAGTAGTTTGGTAAACTATTTATAGGGTTGACCTTATAGTGATTTATTGAGGGATTTTAATATCTATGATTTGTCCTTTATAATCATGATATTCTTTTTTTATAACTTTCCCTTAAGGATCGTAATAAATCTATTTGCCAGATTTGGTGGTATAAGGTATTTTCTTCTTAAAAGAAACTTCTTTATATCCCATTACATATTTTTTAATCTGGCTTAATTATGAATAATTGGAATCATTTTTTTGAGAGTAGAAATAATACTTTTTTATAAAATCCCCTGTAAGTTGATTAGAATAAAAGGAACATTGTAAAATTGTATCGTATTTAGAGTAGTAACAACTAATTGTTTTAAATTAAAACCACTTTCCATGAGGAATTCTGTTTCTGAGTTGTTCATTATTTTTAGGGCTCCCATCGTTTAAATACTCTTTGTAGAATCCAATTTTATGAGGAAACCATCGGCCTTAAATAGTCAAAGGTTATAAATCTCTAATCTCATTTTTAATTAACTCTGTATCTACCCTTTGAATAAGAAAAGTTTGATGTTCTATTGTTTTTGTGTGAAACTAAAATTCTTAAATTAAAAATGTGTCTCCTGTTTGTTTAGTATATGTTATTTTATGCCTTTTATCATTTTCTAATTTCTTAGAAAACGTTTCACTGAATCAAGAGTGCAAATTTGTTAGGAGTTATAAAAGTTTAAAGGGAAATTGCAATTTTGACAAAAAGTATGAGTGTAATTTAAAAGAGTGATTAAAAATACGACTTTAATAATCTTGCTGATTCCTACGTAAGAATGTATTTGTTTGATTCAAATAGATGAGCGACAAAACCTTAGAAAGGTAAACTCTCAAAATTAATTTTAGTCATCAACGTTGTATTTAGTTTAAAGCTCGGCTAAATCCCAAATTTTGTCAGATTCAATAATTCCTTTAATTTCAGATTTGCTATTACAGAGGTTAATCATTGCTTTTGCAATTGTTTCGGCATGAATACCTTTATACTTTTTAAGTGGGCCAACTAATAAAGGACCTATGATAAAAGCAATCATTTTACCCATAGTTTCTCCAAACCGTTTTTCTTTTCTGGGACCCATAATCATTGATGGCCTCAATAGGAAGGTATTTGGAATCTCCATTTCAAGTACGGATGACTCCATTTCTCCTTTAGTTTTAGGATAAAAAACTGTACTATTGGCATTTGCTCCCAAAGATGACATAACAGCAATGTTGTCTATCATGTTTTCTCTGCATAATTGAGCTGCTGTCACGGGTATACCGAAGTCAATTTCTCTGTATAATTTTTTGTTAGGTGTTTTATTGTTCGTTGTTCCAATACAAACATATACATCATCGGCCTTAAACGCGTCCTTTTGCTCTTCAAGATTTAATAAATCGCATTCAATCGATTTAAGCTTATCATGCTTTATCGCTAACGGGTTTCTTGAAAAAGAAATGACTTTATCGTAAACATCGTTATTTAATAGTTCTTCAAGAATATAACTTCCTGTTAACCCTGTTGCTCCTAGTATAATTGCTGATTTACTCAAAACAGAATGAATTTGTAGTGAAATTAAAACTAATTATTTTCTTTTTTGTTATCATTTGGTTTGTATTCGTAAATGATTTTTATTGTTGATTCAGAATTAAATGCCTTTTGTTCGTCCGCAATTTGCTCATCAGTTTTCCAATAGTCCTCACCATATCGCCATTCATTTAAGTGATTATCATCAGAAACATACGTGATAGTTGGTTTTGGTCCTTTGTTTTTAAAATAAAATGCAAGTACAACTCCAATGGAAAAACCTGATAAATGACCTTCCCAACTGACTTTTGGATCGGTGGGGAACATACCCCAAATCATGCTTCCGTAAATCATGATAGTAAGAAGGCTTAAAGCAAGAAGGTGACGATTATTTTTTAAAAAACCACTAATGGTAGTAAAACCAAACAAAGCGTAGACAATTCCTGAGGCTCCTATATGATTAGCAGATCTTCCAAAACTCCACAACCAGAGACCAGTTCCTATAAACAGCCAAATGAAAATTTTGTAGGATAAGTCTTTGTAATGATAAAACATTGCAGTTCCTAACAATAAAAAAGGAATGCTATTGTTCATTATGTGATTAATGTTTGTGGTACCATCAGGATTATGGGTACTGTGAAAAAATGGATGGGTTATAATCCCAAGTAATCCATCGATTTCTCTCGGTTTCACACCGATCTTGACAATGTTTTCCACTTGAGTTCCGTATAACCAAACACTCCAACAGATAGCCAAAAATATTAACGGCCAAAAAGCATAAACCCAAATTCCAAACGTCTTGATTTGATTCATTTACGTTAAAAATAAGCTTATCACAAGCTGCGTCAAAATTGAAAGTAATTTAAAGTTTGTTAAAAAATGTAATGAATAATAAAATTTAGTCTTTCCTATAAAATTTCGAATAGAATTTGTCCTTCTTTAACAAAGGTGTAATTCCTTGCTTTTTCTACGATTTAATTGTATTTTTGCCATCTATTTTATTAAATGGTGCTTTAATGCAGTAATTCACTGTTTATCAATTATTTAAAAACAACCATTGAGCGCTGTATCGCTTAATGTACAATTATTAAAACTATGTCAAAAGGACAAGTTAGTGGAATCGAAGATTTCAATTGGGACGGATTAGGTAAGCACGATGAGGTTTATACCAAAGAACAAAAAGCTGAATTAGAAGCTGCTTATGGTGTAACAGTAAATGCAATAGCTGCTCACGAAGTAATCGAAGGAACAATCGTTACTAAATCAAAAAGAGAAGTTGTTGTTAACATCGGATACAAATCTGAAGGTGTTATTTCAATATCTGAATTTCGATATGATCCTGAGTTGAAGCAAGGTGATTCTATTGAGGTTTACGTTGAAAATCCTGAAGATAAAACAGGACAATTAGTTCTTTCTCACCAGAAAGCAAGAGCGTTAACTGCATGGAATAAAGTTAATACTGCGCTTGAAGAAGAGCACATTATCAAAGGTTATGTTAAATGTAGAACAAAAGGTGGATTAATCGTTGACGTTTACGGAATCGAGGCTTTCTTACCAGGTTCACAAATTGATGTTAAGCCTATTAGAGATTACGATATCTACGTTGGTAAAACAATGGAATTCAAAGTTGTTAAAATCAACCACGAATTTAAAAATGTTGTTGTTTCTCACAAAGCGCTTATTGAAGCAGAGCTTGAATTACAGAAGAAAGAAATTATCGGAAAACTTGAAAAAGGTCAAGTACTTGAAGGAACAGTTAAAAATGTTACTTCGTATGGTGTATTTATTGATCTTGGAGGAGTTGACGGTTTAATTCATATTACTGACCTTTCATGGGGAAGAATTAATCACCCAGAAGAAATTGTTACTTTAGATCAGAAATTGAATGTTGTAATCCTTGACTTTGATGATGATAAGAAAAGAATTGCATTAGGATTGAAGCAATTAGAAGCTCATCCTTGGGATTCTTTAGATGAAGGATTAAAAGTAACTGATAAAATAAAAGGTAAAGTTGTTGTTCTAGCTGATTACGGTGCTTTCGTTGAAATAGCTCCAGGCGTTGAGGGACTTATTCATGTTTCTGAAATGTCATGGTCACAACACTTAAGATCTGCTCAAGACTTCTTGTCTATCGGTGATGAGGTTGAAGCTGAGGTTTTAACTTTAGATAGAGAAGAAAGAAAAATGTCTCTTGGTATCAAGCAATTAGTTGAAGATCCATGGGCAGAAGTTGCTGCTAAATATTCTGTTGATTCTAGACATAAAGCAACTGTAAGAAACTTTACTAACTTCGGAATATTCGTTGAGCTTGAAGAAGGTATTGACGGTTTAATTCATATTTCTGATCTTTCTTGGAATAAGAAAATAAAGCATCCATCTGAGTTCGCTACTTTAGGACAAGAAATGGAGGTTGTTGTATTAGAAATTGATGCAGACAATAGAAAATTAAGCTTAGGGCACAAGCAGTTAGAAGAAAATCCATGGGATGTATTCGAAACTGTTTTCACAGAAGGTTCTACTCACGAAGCAACAGTTATTGGGAAACAAGATAAAGGTTTCTTAATTAATACTGTTGAGTATGGAGTTGAGGCATTTATTCCTAAAAATCACTCAGTTAAAGAAGATAATTCTTCAATAGCTGTTGAAGAGAAATTACCTTTCATGATTATTGAGTTTAACAAAGACTCTAAGAAAATAATTGCTTCTCATACCAAAACTTTCAAAGCGGAAGTTGAAGGAGAGAAAAATAGAGGTGGAGGAAATAAAGGTGGAACTAAAGGAGCTATTAAGAATTTAAATTCTTCTCAAGAAAAGTCTACTTTAGGTGATCTTGACGCTTTAGCTAAGTTAAAGTCAGAAATGGAAGGGAAGTAATTCTTGAAATTCATAAACTTCAAAATCCTCAGTTTTTTAGCTGGGGATTTTTTTTGAAAATAATTTGCTGTTTTTTTTGAATTTGATTTAGCTAGAAAGCGCTTAAAATAAAATATGAACGTTTTGGAAATAATTAAAAGTTTGCTAGTCTTGTTGCTTGTATCAACTCTTGATTTAGTAGGTCAAACTGACACAACGTATCATTACGAAGGTGATGGTAATATCGAATGGAATGATTTTAATGGTCAGGTAATTGATGGTCTTGATTACAAAGGGACGATGTTTTCAGGAGTGTGGGGCCGATTTATGCGCACAGATAGTTTTAATGTTCCAATATTAACAGAGCATTATGAGACATTTTTTAATAAATTAAGGAGCTGGGAATTAGAATCAAATATGGATTCCATTGGACTTGTTTTTTATCAAACAATTATGTTGAGTGAGCAACTAAGAGCTCATAGGTTAAATAGGCAATTACCAATAGCTCTGTCTAATTCAACTCCAAACCTTTCAAAAGGCATAAAAGATAGTATTTTACTCCAAGAATATATAAATAATGAAAGACGTGAACATAGAATTAAAACGCTCTATCAAAATTTCGGTGGAGATACTTTGCTGTTTTGGAAAGATTCTTTAGAACAAGTCCTTGATACCACGCGTAATCCCAATCATTTTGAATATGAGAAGGGACAATCAATATTGGCTTTTCAAAAAAATTTCGATAGAGTAGTAGTTAATTCTAATATTAATGAATGGGTTTCTAGTATTTTGATGGTTAGATTCAAATTCGGAGGCTATTATAAAAAGTGGTTTTTTAATACGAATATTAGTTTAGGGTATACAGAGGCAGAAGAGGAATTCAACCATGAAAAATTTAATTTTTATAAAGGAACAAATTTATTTTATTTTGATTTTGGTTTTGAGGCAACTTTTGATGCTTTCAAATCCAATAAATGGGTTGTTGCTCCTAGTTTTAATATCCAAACACAAAATTTATCTTCAAGTAATGCTAGTTATACAGAAGAAGGACCATTCGGAGGGGGGATTGATTTAGGGTTGAGTATTCAACATAATTTGTGGTATAAACCTACTACAATATATGCTGGAAATGAGTTTTTTGTTAGCTTTAATTTGGGCTATTCAATCATGTCTAGTTTGATTCCAGATTATAATGCTCAAGGTTTTTTTATAGGAGGTGGAATTGGCAGGAGACTATTTGATGTTAATTTAACCAAGTATGAGTATCGGTAGCTTATCCAAAGCTTTCTAATGTTATTGTTAATACCACCTTATTAATTCAATTTAGACAAGTTATCATAAAGGATAATGATCATATTAGTGTTTTTGGAGGGGTGTAATAACTAAATTTATTAACCAAAATAGGAGATTAGTGGAACGGAACAGAAAAGGCCGGTATATTGGGCTGTCCCTCCGGTATACTAGATGACAAAAAAATGATATGAGATTTAAACTTGGTCATTAATCCCTAATTTTAGTATGAATTTCTTTTGCTTCCTTGGTAAATAGGTCGCATTTAGTTTTCGAAGTTGGTATTGATAATTTAGTAAAAAAATTGTAGTAATTAATATCAAACCATTCCCAATCCCATTGTTTTCTTTGGATATTGATTCCAAACCAAGGTGTTAAATATGAATTAGGATTTGTGAATGAAAGTTCGGCTGCAAAACCTTTTGTTAAACATTTACTACGGTTATCCCATCCCCAATTATTAACTACTTTTCCTCTACCGTACCTTACATCAATGAATTGGTTTTTTATCACGCCTTTTAATTGAAAAATAGAATGAAATCCTTTATCAATATTTCTGATTTTAACCTTTGCATAGTTTTGAGAAAAGTTTAAACCATATTGCAAATTGTAAGTTTTGTTTTGATAATATAGAATATCAAAATCTACTCCGAAGCTCCATTTTGAGGAGAGTAAATATCCAACTCTAATTGAGGGATTAATTTGAATGTTGGCTTTCGTTTTTGAAATGATAAGTACTAATATCAATAAAGTTATAATCTTTCTCATTGTTGCCTGTAATGCAAAAAGAAATGAAAGGTAACCTGTTTTATGAAAAATTAAAAAATGGCTAACTTATTGATTTCATCAGAGAGTTTCTCAAGAGCAATTTCTTTGTATCTAAATTTTTCTAATGGCTTTGAGCTAATTTTTATATTTTTTTTAGCCAAGAAGACTTTTCCATTTTCATATTTGACTCCGATAATGGTTCCTAAAGCTTCATAAGGCATTCCATTAAAGCGTGAGTACTTATTGGTTTTAATTGCTCTGACTGCTGCGTTTGCATCCTTTAAATAAAGCATGAAGGTTTCATTTTTAGAATTAGAAACAATGTTAACTTGTACCTTTCTTCTAGGGTCGTTATAAAACCGGTCGCAATTAATCCAACCTAATTTATTTGAGCTGAGAATGTATCGCTGTAATTCCCAATCTTTAATTTTAACGTCTTTTCTATTGGCGTAAAACTCTTCAAATCTTTTTTTGTAATCTTTTCTAGATAGTGTGTCACTTTTATCTGCCAATCTAATATAAAGCCTAGAGTTTTCTTCTAGGGTTTTTTGGTGTTTTTTATGCCTTCCTTCTAGGTTTGTATAAATTTTTCTCAATACTTTGAAAAATTCAATATCATCTTCATAACCATCCCTTTTAAAAGTTAATACGGAATCAATTTCTCTATTAACTCTAAGAGGGAATTCAGAATAGAATGCAGTCCTTCTTTTTAAAAGTTCTATTTCTTTCAATGTGAGAAAATCAATATCTCTTTTAAATCCGTAACTGTATAAGGTTCCTCCAGAATTGAACGTTACTTCTCTAATAATCATATCAGGAGTTCCATTAATGTTGAATTTCCATTCAATAACAGAGTCTTTTGAAAGCTCTTCATTAAAAAGTCTAAATCCTTTTTTCTTTTGTTCATTAGTTGGGAAATGAATTTTAATTGATTTTCCATTAGCTAATGCTAATTCTTTATTGTCAAGAGTATAAGCCTTTACCTCAACCATTCCAGCTGTTTCTAAGTTTTCTCCTTTTGATGTTTGCGTGCTTAAGCAATCAAACAAATAGGAGCTTTTAGAATAGCTTTCCTTTAGCGTGACTTTTATATTTTTAAGCTTTCCAAAGGCGTCATTAGGGATGAAAATGACCGTTCCTTCTTTACCTTCAATAAAGTTAGATTCTTCAGTGTTTATTTTAAATGATTGTGTTTTTGTACTAAGAAGATCAAATAAAGAATCTAACCCTCTTTTAACTTTAGGAATGCTTTTATTAGTAGTGAATGCAACTTTTTTGATTTTCTCTACTAATTCAGTTTCCGTTGTATCAATTTCAATTTTAGCTGAGTCTTGATTCGAGCTTACTAAGTCTGAATTAATTTCAGGTTGTGAATGGGATAAAAAAGCAACGTTAACTGATTCTTTGTTTACTTGAGATTTATCTTTACACGAGAATAGAAAAAAAGTAAAAAAGGCTATAACTAAGATTTGAACTTTCATTTTATATTGTAATACAAAAGAATAGGTAGGTTACAACTCTATTTTTGAGTATCGCCCAAATTGAAGGCAAATTGAATGATATTAGCGCCCATTTGGAGTGCCTTTTTTCTAGTTTCAACATCATCATAATGAACTTCAGGGTCTTCCCATCCGTCACCTAAATCACTTTCATAGGTATAGAGAACCACAAGCTGATTTTCATGAAATAAACCAAAAGCCTGTGGAGGTTTATTGTCGTGCTCGTGAATTTTAGGTAAACCCTTTGGGAATTGGAATTTCTGATGGAATATTGGATGGGAAAAAGGTAATTCAATAAGCTTTTGATTTGGAAAAACTTTTTTAAGTTCTCTTCTGATAAATTTATCCATTCCATAATTATCGTCGATGTGTAAAAAACCACCGTTGCTTAAGTAACTCTTTAAATTGGCAACATCATCACCAGAAAACACAACATTTCCATGCCCTGTCATATGGAGAAAAGGATAATTGAAAATTTCTTCACTACCAACATGAACTTGATCGGGCGATTTGTTAATGTTTGTTCCTATGTTTTTGTTGCAGTATTTAATAAGGTTTGGGATAGATGTAGGGTTAGCGTACCAATCGCCTCCGCCACTGTATTTTAAAACAGCAATTTTAAACGTAGGCTCTCCTACAAAAGAAAATATAGCAATTGTAATAAGCGATAATATGGTGATCTTGATACTACTTTTCATAATTGAGGTTTACTGTTGTACAAGCAACAATTCCTGCTGTTTCAGTTCTTAAACGAGATTCACCCAAGGAAATTGGTTTGAAACCGCTATTTAATGCTAACTCAATTTCTTCCTTTGAGAAATCACCTTCAGGTCCAATTAATAAAAGGGTTGGCTCACTAAATCTTAAATTTTTCAATTCAGTTTTCTCTTCCTTATTACAATGTGCTATAAGTTTTTGACTGTATTGAGTATTCATTAATTCCTTAAAACTCGTAAGGTTTCTTAAATTTGGGAAATGAAAGTTTTTACTTTGTTTACAAGCTGAAACAATAATTTTTTCCAACCTTTCATGCTTAATATTCTTTCTCTCAGAGTGAAAGCATAATAGTGGTGTTATCTCGGAAATTCCAATTTCAGTACATTTTTCTAAAAAGAACTCGAACCGATCAATGTTTTTAGTTGGCGCAATTGCAATGTGCAGAGGAGGAGCTAGTTTTCTGGTTTTTTCAGATTTAACAATATCAAATCCACAATGCTTTTGATTGGCATCGGTTATCTTCGCTAACAATAGATCTCCTTTACCATTGGTAATGTTTATTTCATCACCAAGTGATTTTCTTAAAACTTTTATACAATGCCTGCTTTCAACTTCGTTGAGAACTCCTACTTGTATTTCATTTTCGCTAGCAGTGAAAACTTGCATACAGCAAATTTAATGTTTTGTTTGATTTTACTCACCATTTAAGTAAACATCGTACGCATTTAACATAAGTGTATGTACTTCTGGGTATTTAGGAGCTAGATAATCAAAGTTTTTTTTCATTTTTTTCTTTCCATAAGCTTCACCCGAAAACATCCAAATAAAGAATTTTGAGACCTTTGTTTCTATTTTGTGTTCAAATTCACTGAATAATATTTCTTTGTTCTTATTGATTATAGGAATAGCTCCAGCGTAGTATTTCTTTGTGTTTTTACCAGCAACTCTCATATCTGTATGTTGACTAAAATCTAAAAACATATTTATATAAGTGTGTCTTCCTGTAAAGTTCTCTTGAAAAACTGTTTGGACATATCTTTTGGCCTCTTTCTTTAGATTAACAGCTTTTACATTAGATGAAAAGAATAACTCAAGTTCTAGACCGCTTCTTGGAAACCTATTTAGGAATGATCTGCGATAGGTCATGTTTTTAGAATTGTGAACCATATGCTTGAAGGATTCGCGTAATCTAGCGCATTCATCTTGTAGCACTTGTTTGTCAATTTTTAAAGTAAAGCTTTCTTCAAATTGTGTACTAAGATTAAAATTATATTGCTGTTTTTCTTTTGGATGGAAATATTTAAGCTTGTTACCAACGATAATAGTGTATTTCCCAATTTTTGAAAGCGGTAAAACGTAATTGCCAAAGTTATCAGTTTTGGTTTGTGCTATTACTTTTCCTTTTTTCGAAATTTGTATGTATGCTTCAGGAATAACAAATCCCTGTTCAGTAGTTACCTTTCCAATTAATTCAAAAGGCTTGTAGTCTAGTTTAAATGATAGTGAGCATAAGGCTATAAACAGGAATGGTAAATACTTCCGCATAGGTGTAATAATACGAATTTATATGTCGTAAAGTTTTATGAATTTTAAACTGTTAATAAATCAAAAGATTAGTGTTGTAAAAGCTTGTAAAACCTTAGTAAATTACGCTTTCCTAATTTATGGAATTTGC
>MDSY01048222.1_pt1 | contig 18093 bp, 31 predicted proteins | sample 811131 | NCBI WGS metagenome assembly MDSY01 (sample SAMN05326643, study PRJNA326480) | marine metagenome | isolation source: seawater | place: Atlantic Ocean: South West | collected 2010
AATTAATTGTTTTACGCAGTTTGACGAGGCCAAGCCTTGTTATATCGGGTTATTTATTAAGCTTGAGCTGCGAATACATCTTCATCTTCATATAATTCAGCGAAATCTTCATTTAGATCTTCATCTGTGTATTCAGTCTCTTCATCTTCAGCAATTACTTCAACTGATTCTTCGATCTCTTCAGCTACTTCTTGTTCCAAAGCAACTTCATTTGATTCTTCTTGATTCGCTTCTGGAGCAGTTGATTCGAGTTTTAATGAATGGGGAGTTCCGTTTAGTGGTTTGATGATTTCATCGAGCTGATCAACTGGGATATAATGGAGTTGTTTAGGATGATCAATCTTAGATCCGTTAGTACGAACTTCAAAGGCAGCTGATTGGATGTTTTCATTGATGCGAGGTCCAGAAAAACGGATCCAAGCAAAACCTGCAGTTTCAATAAACTCTCTATAAGATTCAGTTTCGAAATCTTCTGTATCAAACTTATCAAGAGTTGGAAGGATATTATCGATTGAGACTTGAACCCATTTTGCTCCGCGACCAGAGAATTGAGATTTGAGTTGAGATCTCCAATCATTCCCGTCAGGAGTTTTGCCAGAACGAACACAAAGTGGTTTAACGTTATCACTGATTAGTTGATCAAGATGCTTTTTAAAGCTTGTAACTTTAGGAGAGCCTCCATTAGAAAGGAAAGCCTGAAATAATTCGATGATTTGATTTTCGTTGCTCATAAGAACCTCGTTAGTGTTTGGGTTAGAGTTAGAACTTTTATTATTTAAATTATCCATTTTTAAATCCTTTCAGATTTTTTATTAATTACATGATGATTATATCAATATAAAATTAAATTTTACACAATGAGAGTTTTAATCTATTGCATCCATTTCAGCAATTAGTTTAGCTGAAGCTGTAACGTTGCCTTGACGATCAACAATAACATCCTCTTCAGATCCGTCTTCAAGCATAAAGCCAACTGTCGCGACGTTATCGTCCCAGGTTAAGCTGCTCCAATAGGATGATAGTCTATGATGATGTTTATCAAGAGCATCGTTAATATTATCTCTAGTAAAAACCATTTTAATTTCCTTTCCTTGAGTATATAAAGATTATATCATGTCAAATAATTCATTACACATTAAATGTTATTATCGATACCTCGCGCTTTGAGCCAGTTTTTCAGTGTAAAGATGTGATACTCCATATCTTCAACAAGATCTGGGAATTCGAATGATAATTCAGAATCAATTACATAATCAACTCGATGAGTGCATAGAATTGCTTTCAGAGCTGCTTGTCCTTCATCCCAATATTCTCCCATATGAAATGGAATGTTATTAACTGATGATGGCCAATATTCTTCGTCAAACATCTCTTTTGCTTGAGCAAGATCTTGTGGACCACTACCTGCTTCAGTTACGAGAACAACATCTCCACTTTCGTAGTTAATGTGACCGATACCAGATGGAGGAGATCGATAATCAATTCGAAAGTGTGTAGAAGATAGTAAGTTTTTAATTAACATATTAAACCTTTCAGATTATTTTGGATTGAATCCTTATTTACATGATGATTATATCAATTGAAATTTAAATTTTACACACTAATGATTTTCTATAGATAACTTCTAGTTTCTCTAATGTAATCATTGATAGTTGCAATTCTTCCAGTTAATTGAATCCAGAACTTATCTTTTACATGAGTATACCCTTGTCTTTTATATTGTTGTAAGAGTTTAATGCGAGCTTTGATATCTCCATTAGGAGTAGTCTCATTCGTTCTTAATGTAATTGGTTCATCATTAGAATCGTATTTTACGTGAAGAATCATATTAAACCTTTCAGATTTTATTTTGGATTTAATCCTTAATTACATAAAGATTATAATATTTAATTAATAAATTTTACACTTCTGAGATGATGTATCCAAGCCTTGACGACTCGAACTATTTATTCTTCGTCTTCGTCATGATGGAAAAATCGGTGGTAGACTTTTTTTAGGTAAAATCTTCATTTCTTTATATCCGTTAATAAATACATCATGGCAAAATGGAGAGTAGCCAACGTTAATTTCGACGAAAGAAACTTCTTCTACTTGATGAAAGTCTTCTTTAAAGATTTCAATAGACATTTCAAGATCACCTTCATCTGCAACGATTTGAAGAGTAGAGAATTGATGATCAATCACATAGTCTACACCGCTTGCATCATAAGAAACAGCACTTCCTTTGATAACGATTTGAAAGAGACGAGGTTTTAAATCATTTGACATATTAATTTCCTTTATAATAAGATTTATTACATAATGATTATAATATTTGAATATTAAAATTTACACATCAGAGATGACGTATCGAAGCCTTGCAATATCAAATCATATAATCATGTTGACGTTGCTCAGTTAGATGACGATAAGCAAGTTTAGCTCCAATTGCAATATCTTCTTTATCTGATTTTCTTGTAACGAATTGAGATAAAGCGTTTACAAAAGAATTATAACCGAACTCTCTAACAGATTTATTACGATACTCTGTATAGATTATATTAGCCTTAGTTAAACTCATATTAAATCCTTTCAGATTTATAGATTTTAAAGATTTATAATAATTAATATTTTTTATTTAGTTTTTTTAATTTTTAAATAATTTATTATTAATTACATGATGATTATATCCAACTAAATTTAAATTTTACACATTGAAAATGACGTATCAAAGCGTTGTAACATCAAGTCATAAAAGAATCAACGATTGAAGCTATAGTTGCGATAGCAATAAAAGGTGAGCTAATTAGTATAGATAAAATGATTATATTAATCGATATCTTTATAGAAAAAACTAGTGTTTGTATTAGACTTAATTTTTCAATTTTAAAAGACAGATTAACGAGGTCTTCAGATATATTAAACATTTAACTACGTCCCAAATATTTGCTTTGAGCAATACTTAGTCTATAATCAAGTGTATTTTGAGTATTAGCAGATCCAGCATATGTCTTTATATCTGTTCCATAGACTCCAGCATAAATAACATATCCTCTTCCACCTTTCTTTTTCTCTGCCCAAACATCAACTCTTCTCGACGAATTGTCACTTCTGTTAACTAACATAAAAACTCCTAAGCTGTTAATATATAAACAAAAACTGATAATAACATTGTTAATAAAACAATATCAAAGTAAAACTTACTCTTTTCAGATAACAAATCAATCCTTTCGTTTTTCCATGATTAATTGAAAACTAACTTATTACACCTAACTTATCTAACAGAGCTAAGATAACCAATATACTATATGGAATAGCAAATGTTAATATTAAATGTAAACTCATCTCGTCGTTTCTCATAAAAACTCCTTCCAATAAATCATTGATTACATAAAGATTATACCAAATAATATTCAAATTTTACACATCAAAGATGACGTATCGAAGCCTTGCAACATCAAGTCATCTATCAAGATTACGTAGAACTTCTTTATATTCATCACAATCTTTCTCTGAAACCTCTTCAGAACACACAACATTAACGTCGTCATCTAGATATGCATCATAAGTTAGATATACACATCCAAGAAAAGACAGAGACAAAAACAATACAATCAAAAATGCCTGAATCTTATAAATCAACATACACAAACCTCACTCATCTAATGTTAGTAGTTAAAAAATATTTTCGATATTACAACTCAAAACAACGTCGTTTATTGTTCAAACAAGAACAGATAGATAAACCCGGCCATTGGAAGTGTCACAACGATCGATAATAAAATTCCATAAATATCCATGATAAACCTTTCATCGTTAATTGATTAATTATCCTTACATCGTTATTATAATATAACAACCTCGTAAATTACACACCCGGGAAATATTCTTCTCTCTTCGTCTCTAACCCGTTCTCCTCATACTCTTCGTAGAACAAAACATATCCAATCTCAACCATTCCTTTTTTCGACGTTTTGAAGAATGTATACTTCGTTTCGTCTCCATCATCTCCTCGATCTTTACCATCAGTGAGAATACGTTTTCCCTCGTCGATCGATCCAAACGGACCATGTAACGTGGAATCGATATATCCACGTTGTACAACTGAAACAAAAATCATATTAAACCTTTCGTCGTAATGTTGTTCGAAATATTGTTTCCTTCCTTACATGTATATTATACATTAAAGAATCAAAATTTTACACTTTTGACGATACGAAACATCGTAACTTCAAGTCATTTATCTAATCATCGTTCATCCATCAATCCCCAACCCAAACCCTAATTACACCGAGTAGATATCATCTCCATTATCCACAACAACTTCATCATCATGCCCAGTACATTCAGGATCTACACATTCCTCATGAATACAATCGAAAACCTTAGTCTCTTCGTCCTGATTCGTGATTTCCTCAATCGTTTCCTCAATCGTTTCCTCAACAACTTTTTCTGTTATAACTTCTAAACTCATAGAATGGGGAGTTCCTGATAATCTTTCGATTTTATCCTCACTGAGTAATTCCATCGGGATATAACAGAGTTGTTTCGGATGATCGATTTTAGATCCTGATGTTCTTATCTCAAATCCTCCACAATTTACACCATCATTAATTCTCGGTCCATTAAATCGAATCCACGCATATCCATGATTTTCGATCCATTTACGATAATCTGATGTGTTAATTCCATCTTCATCAAATTTATCCAATCTCGGTAATACCTTATCAATCCCAACTTTAATCCATTGACGACCTCGTCCCGAAAACATTGATTTAATTTCAGTTCTCCAACCTGTATTTCCAGTCGTGACACGTTTTCCTCTAAATGATCCAACTTCGTCTTTTAAAATATCAACCAAGGCCTCACCAAATCTCAAGACTGATGTTTTATCCGTTCCTTCGGTTAAATTCTTCTGAAACAGATCCTTCAAAAATTGACGTGTCTCTGGGGTATCGATTACTGTCTGTATTTGTTGATGTCTCATGAAATATCCTTTCTAAGATATTGAGTATTTACAGTATTATTATATTATCTGATCTCATCGTTTTACACTCGTTTTCCTTCATTTCCTTTCTTTTATTAAATTTAAATTAGGATTTTAATTTATAATAATTAATATTTTTTAATTTATTATTTATTACATGATGATTATATCAATTATAATTTATATTTTACACGAAAATATTTTAACCAATAGATTTAATATGATTAATTAATTTTACAGATATAGTGACACTTCCACTCTTGTCAATAGTCACATCCTCAACTGACCCATCAGGTAGTTTAAATTGGGCAGTGACAATTTTACTATCCCATCCTATAGAAAACCAATTATACAGACCAAGATTATAAAGAACACTATTAACCGTGTCATACGTAAATTCCATACTTTAAATCCTTTCAGATTTTATAGTTTTTATAGATTTATAATATATAATATTTTTTTATTATTTAATTTTTTATAATTAATTAATTTTATTATTATTTATTATATTAATATTATATAAATTATATTTTAAAAATACACATTTGATATTAATATTATTATAATTTTTAATAATTTTTTATTATTTAATTTTTTTATTTTTTAAATAATTTTTTATTTATTATTTATTACGTAGTGATTATAATATTTTAAAATTAAATTATACACGTGGCCAAAAGCCCCGGGGCTCTTAATAGCCCTATTTGGGCCCCTAAAACAGCCCCCTTATATTATATCAAACTCAGTCGGAAAAGTACACGCGCGGGCCTTAGTCCAGAGTCCGCTTCTCCTCAAGAATAACTTTCAAAAGTATTTTCTTCGTTACCTCAACGCCACGAAACATGTATATAAATAAGAGCTGATGAAGAGAAATAGCTGTGTGTAGTAGATTGCGGCACTTTTTGATAAACCAATTTTCAGTTTTTGGTCAAAAATTTTCGGGAGAGAATTTGGATAGCTTTTTGATAATTATAGTGATATATACATTTTAGTTAAAAATTTTTTAGAAGGTGGATAGCTTTTTGATAATTATAGTGATATATAGATTTATATAATATTTATTAAAGAGAGGATTTATATATTATGCGTATAACTGAAAGTGGATTAAAAAGAATAATTCGAAAAACTATTAATGAAATGTCTGATGATGGTATGGGATCTTATAAGAGTTCTAACATCGGATTCTATAATAAGTGTTTAGCAATATTAGCAGAAGCGTCTAATGATCCACACTTTACACAACAATGCATAGAAGACCATGGTGATCTTGGTAAAGAATTAATTGTATTATTAAAACAAATAAATAGAAATATTAGATATTAGACTATGAGAGTAAAAAACAAAATATATATAGTGTATATATTTTGATAATAGTTTGTTGCTTTAAGTAAGAGGTGTTTTGAGATCGAGCTGGGTATCTTATGAGTTACGACGTTGTAATTTGTTTAATTTATATTTATTATTTGATATATAGATTTGTATTTGTAATAGTTTAGGATTTGATATGCGTATAACTGAGAGTAGATTGAGAAGAATAATAAGACAAGTAATTAAAGAGAGTTCATATAAGTTGAGAGGAGATACTTGGAAAGACAAGATGAAGAATGCAAATATAGATGTTAAGCGTCGGAAAGATTGGGAAGATTTTCAATCGTTGATGAAATATTCTAAGAACAAGTCACGCTCGGATGATTCAGAAGATTTCGAATCATTTGAGAAGTCTATGAGCGAAAGGTATGCATCTGATATTGCAATGATGAGTGCTGCAATTGCAGATTATTATAGAATGGGTGCTGGCGGTCCGGGCATGAAAGATTATACATCAGATGACATTGATGAGCTAGCTTTTAAAGCAGCTGGTGCTGAAGACAGCACACATAGATCTGAATGTTTAAAATCACAAAAAGCTCTTGTAGAATTAACAAAGTTAGGTGAAGATTATTTAGGTTTTGATAATGCATGGTTTTGGGAAAAAGTATATGATGAGTTTTTGATTTCTCGTGAGCTTCCAATGGGAAAATATTCTTCTAATTAATATTTGATCGAGCTGGGTGGCTCAAGTGTCACGACGTTGGGGTGTGTTTTATATATATTTGTGATTTGATTGAATATATAGATTTGAATTAAAAATATAATCTGGGATTGTCTATGTTATTAGAGAAGTATATAAAAGAAGTTATATTAAAAAAATATAATCGTAAAATAAACGAGGGACCTTATGACGGTAAAACAGATCCGACATCTCCGTATTGGTTTGAAGTAGGAGATGCTGTGTGGTTAGTCAAAGAAAAAAAGTTTGGACGAGTTTTAAAGCAACCTGATGATTGTGTATGGCCGTCTAAGGAGAGTGTTTTTGGAAGAGAAGAAGGTGAACCAGCAGGATATTATAATCAAGAGGTATTTTTTCCATTGAATGATGATGCTAATTGGGCAAGAGGTCAGCAGAGAGGTTGGACAAAAGAAGATCCTACAGATCCAGAAGCTTTTGTATTATGGCCTTTTTTTGATATTGAGATATTTAGTAAAGAAGTTAGTAATGGTAAAAATAAAGTTGAAAAATATAATCAACTTGATGGAGTGATTCATATAAAAGATGCTGTGAATATGATAAAAGAAGAAGATATAAAAAATGCTAAAGATATTACTGAAGAAGAAAAAGCTTGGCTTATTAACTCGTTGAAATTTTGATCGAGCTGGGAGTCTTATGAGTTACGACGCTGATGCTTATTTAATTTATATTTGTAGATTAATATGATATATATGATTATGTCAAAAAGAAAGAGAGATTATTATATGATGAATAGAAAAGATACAAGTTTGTTAGTTGAAAGCTGGCGAAAATTTATTAATGAAAGTTCCCAAGATGAAATAGGAAAACTAGATCCTGAGACTATTTTCGATAAAATTAAAGAAAAGGTTCTTAAAAAGGTGGGGAACTCACCAGCCACTTTGAGTATGATAAATGATTACAGATGTTTTTTAGCTACTCCATCATTTGAACCATTATATGATTTAGAAAACGGAGAATATGCATATAACAATGACGGTCAAGATCGAGGTTTGTATTTTAAATTAAATGACGAATTATATACAATTCCATTTTCTAAAGTAGATACTGATCTATACCTTAGATCTGGTACCGATGTAAATAAAAAAGATGCACCAATTGTTAAATTTGAAGAGGTGCTAGTAAAAGAAATGGAGTTTAAACAACGAGATGGATTGGGTCATATGAGATAAATTAGTATATTTCAAAAATCTTTTTTTAATATTTAAACACTTTAAAGAATATGGTTTTGAAAATTATAAAGATTAATATACTTACTAGATATATTTTAAAAAAGTGTGAAGTAAAAGTAAGGATTTCTTAATATTTAAAAATAAAAGGTTTTATTGAGATGTTTAGAAGTTTTTTGTTTATTGGATTGATGTTTTTGTTTATTACTTGTAATGATGAGAGTGTGAAAAAAGAAGAAGAGATTAGTGAGTGTAGGGAGTTGACTTTTTTAGTTGAAGATTGTATGGGATTGCATAGGGGAGCGTTGAATTATATTAATAGTTGTGGAAGTTTAGATATAGAGCAAGCTAAGATGAATTTAACTTGTGAAGACTTATTAGATTATTTTGGAATAGGTGATATAAGTGGTGATAAAGATAGATAAGTTTTTATTTTCTAGTAAGATTATATAGTTCTATTTCTTTTTTGTCTTTGATGCGTTGCATTTTTTCTTCATTAGATATTGTTACCCCAACAACTTCATCATACCATTCAGTTTTTCCTGTCATAGGATTTATTACTTTTGTGTAACCTGGGTATTCTTCTTCAGGAATGATATTATTATATTGATCAAATTCAGAATCTTCTTGATATTCGTTTTGATAAGCTTCGTCTGGCATGCTACCTGTAGAATAGTATTCGTGTTCTTCATAATTTTCAGATATTAATTTTTTTATAATTTTTCTAAGTTTTCTTTCTGTTATTATCATGTTTTTTCTTTCTCTTTATTTGTATAAAGTTTATTATAATTATTATAAAACTATTTAAAATATATAAAGTAAGTTTAAAAAATGTGGAGTTTTAGTATGAATAAAATTATTATATTTGTTTTATTAGCAGTTATATCATGTGACAATAAAGATATTGATGAGAAAAAAGAAGTTGTAATTATAGATGATAGTATTTGTAAAAGAGCACAGGATCATATTGAAGATTGTTTAGGGTTAGAAGCTGAAATTTCTGGAGAGTGTGATGAAAAAGCAGCTGAAAGTATTTTAGAGATGAGTTGTGAAAATTTAGAAATATCTTCAGAAGACATTAAATCTGATGGTTATTCTTGGTTAGATAAGATGCATTGTAGAATTGGAGTTTTGCATTTTTGTAAGGTGCCTGTGTGTGAAGAGGTAGAAGTGTTGGATAGTTGTATTGAGGCAATTGATTTAAATGAATGTGGACAATGTGCTTATTATAATTGCTTAGAAAGTAAAGCGCAATGTGGAGAAGATGGGTATTTAATTAACTTTGTTGGTAAGTATTGTGATAGATTTACACAGATAACTAGACCTAGACTTAGTGAGTTTGGAAAAGTTTGGTTAGATGGTGTTAGAGAGTGTTTAATTTATAACATGGAAGAAGATTATTATGAAGGAGAAAGTTGTGTATCTATTGAAGATAGAGGAATAGAAGATCATATTAGTTGTTATGTAGATACGGGTATATGTTCATTACCTGCAGGTGACTGGTTAAAAATATTAGGAACAATAAAGCCACATGAATTTCCATTATTTCAGGCACTTTCTGTAGGAAATAAATGTATTAAAGATTTTCTGGGTTTATAATTAAAAGAAAAGGAAATAATTTAATGATTATCAAAGAAAGTAGTTTAAGAAAAAAAATAAGAAAAATTATATTAGAGCAGAATAATACTAAGTGTTTGACTAGCGGTGCAATGTTTCATACATCAATTGAGCCTGAAAGGGTTGGAATTGAAGTTGAAATCCCTTTTGACTTAGATATTGATGAGGAAGAATCAGAAATACTTGAAACTCTTTTACATAATGCTGTAGAGTTAGTTTTAAGGCCTTATTTTAATAACAATCAAAACGATGAAGAAATATTAATAGATAATCCTCCCTCAGAAGAGGAAAGAGTCGAAGAGTTAGATATAATAAGAAATCAATATGAAAACAAATTCAATGATGAAAGTTTACTTTATAGTTTAGACTTAGAGATTAGTGAGTTATTTGATGAAGTTATTGTTAATAGCGGATTTGATTCTTGTATTGATTTAATAGATGACATAAAAAATGAAATTTCTGGGACGATATATTATCATAAAGAATATTTTAATTGTTTGAGACCTAAAGAGTTAGCTGAAAAGTATAATATAGATTTTGTATGTGATGATTTAGAATCAGCTAATAGTAGTTCTTATCCGTCTGGACATGCATCACTGAGTTATTATATTGCTTACAATCTTTCAGATATGTTCCCTTCTTTGAGAGAAGAATTTTTTAATTTAGCAAACATGATTTGTCAGTCAAGATTAGATAGAGGAGTGCATTTTCCATCTGACATTGAGGGTGGAAAAGATTTAGCTAAAGAATTTTATAATATTTCTAAAGGCTAGATGGATAAGAGTTTAGTATTTTTATAGTTTTTTGAATCTTTTGAATTTCATCTTGAGAGAAAGTACTTCTATTAATGGACTCTTCAACAGTTTTTATTAATATGTTAATCATTTTTAATTGAGTTTTTGTTATTATATATTTTTTATTCATGGATATAATAATATAAAGATTTATATTGATTTATAAAAAGAAATTAATATTTATAATAGAACTTTAAAAAAGGGAAATAGATGAAAGATTTTTTTTTAAAAAGAATTCGTGAAAAGGGTGGTTTTAGTTGTTATCATGCACATTTTGATAAGTCTTATTTAATTAGTCCAGATACATTTATAAAATCACAGCATTCTTTGCAAGAAAAGTGGGATTTATATAGAGAATTTAAGGTAAGTTATACAGAAAATGATTTATTGAATAGGATGTCAAAATGTGTTTCTAATATGTTGAGTCAAGATGTTAAGTATATTAGAACTTTTTTAGATGCCGATAGTATTGTTGGGCAAAAATGTATTGATGCAGGAGTTAAGTTAAAAGAAATATATAAAGATAAAGTTAAAATAGATTTAGCAATTCAGCCATTAGAAGGATTAGAAGATAAAAAAAGTAGGTATAATTTTATAGAAGCGTGTGAAAAAGCTGATTATATTGGAGGATTACCTGATCGTGATTCTTCACATAGAAAACATATTGAAACTTTATTTGATTTAGCTGTTAAATTAGACAAACCTGTTGATATTCATGTTGGACAAAATAACTTGCCAACAGAGAAAGAAACTGAGTTAGTTCTTGATTTGATTGAAGAATATGATTTAGAACAGAAAGTTAACTTAGTACATTGTATATCTTTGTCATGTCAAGATAATGAATATATAATGTACCAGGCTGAACGTATGAAGGACTTAAATGTTTCTGTTATAGTTTGCCCAAGTGCAGCAATAAGCATGAAACAGAATCATTCTGTATATACTCCGACACATAATTCAATAGCACCCATTAATATTTTATTAGAAGCTGGTGTAGAAGTTAAATTAGGTATAGACAATATATCAGATTTGTTTATGCCACTTGTAGATGGTGATTTGTGGTTTGAGACTAGACTATTAATGGAGTCTACAAGAATATATGATTTAGAAAAGATAGTTAATATAATTACTTAATACAATATTAATTTACAAATAAGGATAGTTTTAACGTGATAGATCAGTATATAATAGAAAAATTAATAGAAAATAAAAGAAATGCTTTAATAAATAAAAGAAAAAATAAAAAAAATAAAATCACTAGTGATTTTAAAAATAATAGTGTTAAAATACTTTCAGTAGAAGCAAAATATGATCAAAGTAAAAATTTACCTTTCATAAAAAGCGTTTTATTTTTAATAAACAGTAACAAGTATACTTTTATTCCGCTGAAAGAGAATTCTTATGAATCAATTGAATTTTACAAGGAAGCTTTGTTGTTTGTATTAGTATTGATAAATAGAAATAATATAAATTTAAAAGATGAGTTAGATATAACAAGTAAAAAAATTGACAATATAAATGTTAATAAAACAAATTTTACAAATGAAGACAGCATTTTGATCCATAATCTAAGTCTTGTAATGAGTACTATAAAAGTAGAAATTTTTGACAAATGGGCAAAAAGTTTAAATCCAGAATATCTAGATTTTAGTTTTTACTTGTCTGACGTCATAGTAAAAACATTTATTAATAAAGAAATATTAGAAGCCGGCAATATTCAGACTGGCCAAGATAAATTTAGAGAATTTGTTATTGTAAAAAATACAAAATCTTTGGGTAACATCGGGTTTTACAAGAGAAGTAAATGGGGTGGTGGTGATAATATAAAAAAAGGTTTAGATAAAATAAGAAACGACCATTTTGCTGGAAGTTGGATTCCATTTGGAGGTCTTGGTAGTCATCCGAATCAGGAAAGAACAACTTGGATAGTAAAAATCCCGGGTTGGGAAGAATCTGCTTCTAATTTAACGCAAAAATTTACAAAACAATTTTCTGAACTTTATTACTTGGGTATTGCATTAAGTTTTATTAATATTGAAGTTCAAGATAAATACAACGATTTTATATCTAAAAAATTAAATCTAAAATCTACAAAAGAATATGTAAATTTAATATGGTATATATCTAAAAAAGAAAGTCTAAAACCAGAATTTAAACTCAAAAAAACTTTCTGTGTTAGAGTATTAATTAAAGCATATACAAATATGTTAGTCAATATGTATTTAAAAGAAAACAATGCATTAAAATCTGAGTGGTTTTCCAGTCAAAAATCAAATATAATTGGAATAGATGAAACAAGTGTGCATATTAACATGCGTGAAGAAGCGATGAAATTTTGGATTGACTTTGTAGGTATACACAATATTGATAAATTTAATGTAAACATAAAAAAAATAATTGCAGACTTAGAAAATTAGAAAATCTATTGTGATTTATGGTTTGAAACAAGTCTGATTATTGAATCAACAAGAATATGTGATTTAGAAAATATAGTTAATATAGTTACTTAATTTCTTGTATTAGATTCTTTTTATTTGCTGTTTTTATAAAGTTATATGTTTTCATAGGATTGATTAAAAGAGTGCTTAAACTAAAATGAGATGCACCTGCATTTAAATAGTCTAAGTATTGATTATAATTATATATTCCACCGCCAGCAATAATATTAATATTTTTAAAATTATTTCTTACGAACTCTATATTTTTTATATTTTCTTTTATAAGCGAAGTGCCAGAAGCTGCACCTTTAGGATGAGGTCTTGAGTTGCTAATATGAATAAAGTTAGAGTTAGTATTACAAACTTTTTCTAACTCATTTTTGTTAGTTATATGTGGCATTTTTATTGAAATATTTTTAAATTCTTTTTTTGCTTCATCTATCAGTTTATTATTTATGTTTGAAGTAAAAGAGTTTGGGCAACTTATATTAAATTCTATTCCTAGAATATTATATTCTTCTTTTTTCGATAAGAGTATATCAAAAACTTCTGGCCATTCACTTGAGTTTTTCAAAGCTATTGAAATAATTGAATTTTTTTTGTTAAATTTTTTAATTCCGGGGTTTCTTAGACCTACGTTGTTTATCCAGCCAGAATCAGTTTTCCTTAAAGTTGTTAAAACTCTCCATAAACCTCGTCTTTTTTCTAAAGTATACGTTCCTGTAATTTTTGTTGTTCCTGAAATTTGTGGATAAATGTTACTAAAGGGTGGTGACAATATTATTTTATTAATCATTTAATATAATTTTCTAACTCTAATCTTGGGTTTGAAGAATTAACTATTGATCTAGAGATGCTATATATTACATTTTCGTTTTTTATGTTTTTATTGATTGAACCACCTTGTATACCTATGCCTGGACATAGAATTTCAGTATTAGGACATTTTTTTATTACTTCTTCTAGAAGATTTTCTTTATTGCCAGCAATTACTATTCCAGTATTTAATTTTTTTGACATACTGTATATTTTTTCACATATGTCATCATTTTGCATAAATTCAGATCCAGAGTTAGAAGTTTTACATAAAACAAAGTTCATTTTACTTCCGTACCTAGTGAAAGGGACTAAAGATTCATAACCTGCATATGGGTTTAGTGTTACTCCACTTGCTTTGAGAACATTGTATATGTAATAAGCATAATGTTCATTAGTATGAAGTACATCGCCAATTTTTCCATCATATATCCATTTAGCTCCAAGATAGTTTAATTGCATAATAACTTTATCTAAAACTCTTTGGTTATTTAAAAAATAAGCTGGATTTATTTTATAACAATATACTAAATCTTTAGTTTGATCTATTATTTTATAGTAATTAAATAAGCTAGTATCTGGTTCTAAGTCTAGCCCTAAACATATTTTATTTTTCATATAAATTCCTTTTTTTGTATTGTATATATTAGTAAATCTATTTACAATATTTTATTATAGGAGAAGTTATGAAAAAAGATTATTTATATTTCATTCAGTCTGATAGGACTGGGATGATAAAGATAGGTAGATCTAAGGATCCTAATAAAAGATTAAAACAGCTTCAAACGGGTAATGCTAACAAGCTTAAATTAATTGCATCTTTTAAGGGAATGGGATGGAGAGAAAAGTTAATTCACGAAAAACTTGATAGATGGTCTGAAGAAGGTGAGTGGTTTGATTGTAGTTGTGTAGGTAGTATACCAGATGATATTTATGAAAAAATAGAGTTTGGTAGTTTTGATAGTTGGTGGATTAGATAATATGTAATAATAAAAAAGAGGTACTAATTAAATGAGTAATAAAGATTTTAAAAGCATACTAAAAAGTTGGAATAATTTTATTAATGAAGCTTATAAAAATGTAAATCTATCAGATATAGATGAAGATAAGTATAATTTTGGTTATAAAGATGAAGATTATGAAAATTATGAAGAAATAAGCAAAAATAATACAGAGTTTTATAAAGAGTTTGATCTTAGTGATAGTGAAGACTTTAATAAAGTAGAAAAATTTAATTTAATTGATAAAGATTTTGGTGTTAATGCTAAAATCATGAGTATTATTAGAAAACTTGAAAATTATGTCAAAGAAGAGAGAGAATTAAAAAAAGATAATAGCATAATGGGAAGAATTAAACTTTATGAAGATGAGTATGAAGGATTTGTAAAGTTTGATTTTAGTGAATTATCAGGTAATAGAGTAGTATCAAGTACTATTGATTTTGAAGGAACTGATATAGATTGGCCTACAGGATATGGTAAAGGTTCATATAAAGTTATGTTAGTACATAAGTCAACTTTAGGATTTAGTTCTGTTTTATTTGAAATTATGTTAGAATTTATATCTATTGTAAGAGATAAAGGTGTATGTTCAGATAGAAATTCTGTAACTGTGAATTCACAAAAAGGTTGGCAAATATATGCTAATCGTAATGATATTATGATTGATCAACTTGATATAAATAAAGATGAAGCTGAAGAATTTGGTGTTTCTCAATTAAATCCAGAAGATGTATCTGATGATGCTTCACAAAAACTAGCTTATAGACACAAGGGAAAAGAGTGGTATAATTCAATATTTTCTAAGTCAATAAAGAAAAAAAATATGAATACTATAAAGTATATTGCAAATAATTCTGAGTATTTAGAGTTAGAATTTTCTGTTAAAGATTCTCATGAATTATTAAATAAACTATAATTCATATTGTAGAAAGAACATAATAGAAGTTTGTTGATTTTCTATTTCTTTTGGTGGATTAGAGTCATATAAGAAGTTAATGCTATTTTTAAATTTTAAATTTTTAGATGAAGAAAATATAATAGCAAATTCTGAATTTATACGATAATCTTCAGGTCTATTTATTAAAGGTTGAAAATATGTAGTACTTATTATCTTAGACTTTTTCTTGTTTTTGAATAAAAAAGTTAAATAATTAGTTGATCTTATATCACTATTGTCTTTGTCATTTTGTATTTTTTCCCATTCTTTCATTACGCCTAAACCGATATACCCATCAAAGAAAAGAATATGAAATAGTTGATATCTAGCTCCTGCTCCTACTAATTGTCTTAAAGTAATATTAAAGAATTCATTTTTTTGTGTTTGTAAAAATTCTTCTATACCTAGTTTACCGTTGTAGAATATCATAGAAGTAAGACGTGAGTGAAAAAATATTTCATTTTTAAACATTTCATCATTAACTTCTCCATAAGAATATTCTATAAGTGCTAAAAATTTATGATTTTTTTTAATTTTAAAGTCAACTCTAGTATTTAGTTTTCCTTCTAGTTGTTTTACGTTTCCTTTACTTAAGTTTAGACCTGCTTCTATTAGTATATTTTTATCACTAGTTCTTTTGCTTTCTATATTTACTTGTGAATATGAAATATTATGCAAGAAAAATGTTATAAAAAATAATAAATACTTCATTTTTTTCCTTTCTTTTTAAGCTTTTTCATCTCTATCAACTTTTGGTAGCCAATCTGATACATGTTTGTCAAGAGTAACATCATTTTCATCTTTGTGATGAATAACTTTTTTACCTTCCCATATTGGCATTTTTTCAATTAAAGCTGTTTGAATATCGTTAAGTTGTTCAGTTTTTAGTTGATTTTGTATTTGTGAGTCTCTTAATCTTGCTATTAATGCAGCTCTATCAGCATTTGCTGCTGAAAGTTTGTCTTTTAGCTCTTCAATTTCAGCTGGATCTTTACCTGCAGCAATTGAAAGCATACTTGATATACTACCTGTGAGCATTCCTATTATTCCTATTAGTATATCTCGATTTTCTTCTTGGATTTTAACGTAAGTTAAAAATATTATTAATGCAACTATTAAAAGCATAAAGACTACAGAGGCCCACCATCCTCTTTTTGCTTTTTCGCTTTGATTAAATTGTTTATTAGACTTGTTATCTTTTTCTTTAGTCATTTATAAAAGTCTCCCTATTGTATTTTCATAACATAGATATACGAAATTTATTAATATATTTACGTAATCAACCCAGAAAAAATAGTTATCTATTCTTAAAGCTCTTCTTGTAGACTCTCTACTTAACATAGGCCAAAAAACAGTTGTCAAATAAATAAATGAAATTATTCCTAGCTTAGGATAAATATACCAAAACCACTCTTTAATTTTTCTATCTCTTGCTCTTGACTTTATTTTTTTAGGTCCTGCTATTTTTTTCACTTTACCAGTATTGCCTGGAGGTTGAAGACTCTCTATGGATATACCAACCATATATACATCTATTGGATCTTTTATTCCTTTTAGTTTATAAACACCAGCGCAAGCATATCTTGTACCTTTAGGCGTATGCATATTTGATCTGTTTTTAACTTTTTCAAATGCTTGAGTTGATAAACATATTTGACCACCTGAAGCAAGAGACATTATTCTAGCAGCTGTATTTTTTGATATTCCTTCTAACTCAACTCTTTTAGCACCTGCATCTATAAATTTGTCTTCTTGCGCTACTTCTATTATCTCACCCCAATGTATACCTATTCTTGCTTTAAGTGTTGTTCTTGGAGGTATTGTCTTGTGATACATTAATGCAAAGTTAACTGCATCAATTGTAGTATCAAAGCTCATTAAGAAACCGTCAGATCTATCAATTTCTCGACCGCTGAATCTATACATTAAAGATCTTGTTAGTTTGTCGTGAGCTTGAAATATTTTTGCAGCATGTTCATTTCCGTATCTTTGAACAAATTTTGTAGATCCTACTAAGTCTAAAAGAAGTATACATAGATTAATTTTTTTCATTTCCATGATTAGTACCTTAATAAAATATAACTTGTATATAATTATTAGTCATAGTTATTTAAAAACAAAAAGGTTAAAAAGATGTTAGATAAAGCGCCCATGAAAAGTAAAAAATTTATTGCATATATGACTTCAGAGTTTGGATGGAAAGCGATATTGTTTTATTTGCTATATCATTTACAAGGAAAATTAGATCATTATTCTTTAGTTATGTTAATGACTGTTGTAATAACTA
>MDSY01065900.1_pt1 | contig 18092 bp, 17 predicted proteins | sample 811131 | NCBI WGS metagenome assembly MDSY01 (sample SAMN05326643, study PRJNA326480) | marine metagenome | isolation source: seawater | place: Atlantic Ocean: South West | collected 2010
GCTGTAGATGCACTTGCAGAAGCCTCAGATGCTTTAGTAACTGCTATAGCTTTCTGTGCTGTTGCTAAAGTTACCTGTGCTGCGCCATTGGTTGTCGCTAAACCCGCTTGAGTAGTAGCAAGAGTTACTTGCGCTTCGCCATTGGTAGTCGCCAAGCCAGCTTGAGTAGTCGCTAGGGCGACTTGGGCCTGTCCATTAGTAGTGGCTAAACCCGCTTGAGTAGTCGCTAAAGCAACCTGCGCTGCACCGTTTGTAGTAGCAAGGCCAGCTTGAGTAGTAGCAAGAGCCACTTGTGCTGCACCGTTTGTAGTTGCTAAGGCAGCTTGAGTAGTTGCTGTAGCTGCTTTGGTGGTAGCGGTACTAGCTTGTGTACTGGCTGTAGAAGCAGAAGAAGCAGCCGCAGTAGCAGAGTTACTTGCCGCAGTAGCAGAGTTACTTGCTGCTGTAGCCTGAGTAGTCGCAGTGTTTAACTGAGAAGTCATGCCTGTCTCTGCCCAGTTCTTAGTTGCTGCATCTTGCGCTGATACTGGGTCAGCTACGTTCTTTATGACACGACTTTGTGCGTCAAACTTACCGTCTGCGACTTTAAATATAGAAGCTTGGGCAGTGTCTATGGCTTCTTGAGAAGCTTGGAAGACTTGTATGTTTGAAGCGTCAAGATCAGTTTCGGTTAAGATAGCACCGTTACTAAAATCCACTGCCCTTGTAGTTAGGTTTGTAGTACGTGAGAAACGAACAACAAGACCATTTGCAGGGGCAGGGCTTATAGATGCTGTATTAGCCGAAGTAAAAGTAAAAGAGGTAGAAACCCCGTTAACAAAGGCAGCAACCTCAGATGCCACCGTGTACGTAAAAGGAACTGCAAAAGTAGTCGTACTCCCGTTTGCAGTGTATTCGATATAGCTATTCGCCATTGTTGTTAATCTCCAAGTTCTGCGGCAATAGCGTTTAAGCCAGCCTTTGTATACGCCTGATTAATTATAGGAAACATGTGTATAACTGATCTGTATTCTTGTTCTGTCATTTTTCCTTCAGAAAACATTCCGTGTGCTAGGTGTCCTAGTCCATCAAGATAACCAGCTAAAGGATTAGCCACTAAGCCTGAACCCCAACCTCTTTGAAATTTGTCAGGGAGTTGAGTAATCATACCCATGACACCAAACGCGCCTGTATAGCCAACCATGTTTTCAACTATACTTGAGGGGTCTAAATGTTTTTCTAGGTATTCTCTTTGATCTGAACGACCTTCTGAAGATACTTGTGTACGTGCAGTAGTCACAAGGCTTGCTATAAGCATTTGACCTATAACAACATAGGCAGCTTCAACACCCATACCATTCACAGCCCTTCGATTCATACGAGCAAACTGTTGCTCTTGAGAGGCCACTGCGAAGCTTAAAAACTGACCAATAGTAGAACCTATTTGTCCTCTTAAAACGCTGTTAGTAGCACCTAAATCAGTCTCTTGGACGTTGTTACGAACCTCTATAGACACATGGTTAGTAAAGGCATCTTGAGCCTCTACATCATCCCATTTGTCATATCCCATAACCCGCTTACCATCACCGTGTCTTTTGATCTGCACTTGGATTCGGTCATACATAGCATCTGTTATGCCTGTGTCCTGACGCATGGCTTTAGGTATGTCACCATCCATCCATTTCTGACGCATTACAGCAGCGTTAAACCTCTGTAGAAAGTCAGTAACTGGGGTAAGCCCTGAGATAACGCCCTGAACTTGCCTAGCTTTTTGCCAGTATGGGTCCATATGTTCAACCATGCCGCCAATCTCATCCATACGAGTTGATGCCGAACCTGTTAAACCATGAGTACCTAATCCTGTAGCATCAATAATATTCTGCATATCATTGTTAGATACTTCTCCATTACGTGCAGCTTTTATCCAATCTTTGTATTGCGGTGCAACCTTAAAGATAACTCCAAGACCTCCATAAGCAATGATGTTTGCAGTCTCAATGACGCTCATCATTCCAAAGTATCCTGAGTAGGCTAGGTAGGTTAAATTACGGCCCATCTGTAAGCCTTTGGTCTTGTTCTTTTTTAAACCTAAAGACGTGTCTTCTATTAGCTCAGAACCTTGAAGACCTTGGATTAGCTTTCTGACTATTGTAATATCATCAGCCGTTTCAAGAGGGTCTATGCCGTTGTCTGCACCATACTTATTAATTTTTTCAATGACAGCTTCCATAGTGTCCATACCGTCACCGTCAATACCATTTCTGGCAAAACCAATGTGTCGGCCTGATTTAAAAGCATAGCTTTGAACTACGTCAGACATATTATTATTAAGCATTTCACTGACTGACATGGTTAAACCATCAACAGTAAATTTAGTCTCATAGTCCATATCAAGACGTTGGCGCATGTTAGTATCTGGCACTCTTCGGTTTCCCTTAGAGGAAGCCATTTTTGCGCCCATACCTACATCAATCTCAGCTTCAGTCATACCCTCGTCTACAAGAAACTTACGTAATGCAGTGCTGTCCTCAAGGATGTCCTCTAGCCTATTAGCTGTAACACCAGTGTCTAAAGAAGATACCTTTTGAATAAACAGACGGCTAAGGCGTACAGAGAAAGCTAAGTCCCAGCCGTTTTTAGCAGCTACGGATTGACCAAAAACTTTACTGACTTTGGTTCCTCCATGCTCCTTCACTACGGCACGTAATTTACCTGAATCCCATTGGGTCGGAACGTAGTTACGATCATACTGTGTTTCTTTAGCACCTATGACTCTGTAACGCTTTTTCTGATCTAAAAGGTCTTTAAATACCTCACGCGCATTGTCGGCAGCTAACTGAATTTCTTTAGGAGAGTCCGCATATACGGAGTCATTACGGACTGCCCTAGTCACTAACCCTTCAAACTCTTCATGCGCCCTGACGCTTAGGCGACCATACTTAGTGTTCTGCCGCCACTTGTTAAAGTTAGGTCTGTGAACCCTAGCTAACTTAGCCCTAGCACTGCGAGTAATACGTGTCTGAATACTTGAAGTAGATTGTATGTTGGTACTTGATTTGTTGTTTACCCTGTTGTCCTGAACTAAGATTCGACTTAGGTTACGTACAAGCGGGTTTTTAGAACCACGTAGGGCAGCACCTTCAGATAGCAAGTTGCTTATCCAGTTAGTGCCTATAATAGTTTTACCTTGTTCTGGTGAATCAATCTCATCAATACGCTGAGGCGCGTGTACAGGCTGTGGGGCTTCTAAAGACATCTGAATATCAGGGTCTTTAATATCACCACCTGATAACACAGCGACACCTTTTTCATGCTCCCTTAACTCATCTGCACTTTTTGCATACCTATGAACTACGGAACCCATAGCACCTGAGAAACCTGCTGAAAAAGCAGTATCTAAAAGAACATCGTTTATTGTGTAGTCAGGTAAAACATTGCTGGCATAAAGACTCTCTAAGCCTCCTTGTGTACCAGCAAAAACACCCATCTTGCCCATCGTTCCTAACTTAGTTTTGCCTTTGGTTGCCTTGTTAACAGCATTAGATAAAGTGCCTAAACTTTTACCCACGGTTCCTAGTCCTTTAACTCCTGACATACCCCAACCAGCCACAGGTATTAAAGATATTGCTAAGTTTTCTTCCGTAAGCATACCCGCACTTAATGCCGCTACCACTGTAAGAACAGGGGAGTCTCCAAAGTTCTCACCCATGATTTTTTGGTTATGCTGTGTCTGTGATACTTGCTCCATCATCTGCTTCAAAGACCCCTCTGACTCTGCCCCAAACATATAGTCGTGAAACTCTTCAGGGGTATCATCAAAGTAAGTTTTCATTACTCTGTCATCAAATCTAAACTCAGGGTCGTACTCATTATCTACGGCTCTTTGACGTGCTGCTATTTCAACTAACGAAGCCCCTTCTTCTCTAAAGGCTCCGACAGTATCCATGAATCCAAAGTCATCAGGCTTATCTATAAAGGCATTAACATTGGGGTCAAATATCTTACCGTTTTCTGTAGCTTGCCTCATAACCATTGAGGGGTCTTTGGGTGCTACAGAGTCTGAAGTAAAGACCGAAGTAAATTCTTCTATTGTTTCCATTGTTAATATCCCTTATTGATTCGCCAGATCATTGTTAGCTTCTAGTTGTTTAGCGTCCCTTACCTGTCTAGCGTTCAAACCATTAAACGTGTTTAAGTGAAGTGGTGCAGTATTAGGTATGGTCATACCTTGTAGATTAGTAATCCAAAATGTCTTACCTCTACCACTGTATCGTAGGGAAAGCTGAGTAGGGTCTAAAGCACCCATGCCAATAGTTGCTGCTTGAATTTCAAAATAAGCCTGTGCATCTTCTTGGAATGTAGAACTTTCAATATCTTCACTTCCACCCATAAATACCAACTTTCCATTTACTACTGAGTGGTCATTTACGATTTCCTTTGCGTACTCATCTATAAATTCTTCAGGGTTCATTCCTGTCATTCTGGCGATAACTTTGCCGTACTGAACTATTTTATCTGAGAGTAAGGATTTCTCCTCTTCCCCAGTAACTACATCCCCCCACCCGAAAGTGTCTAATTCATCTATAACCCCTTCGGAAAACTTTTGAAGGTTTGCTGAACTTGCTTTGGATGATAAATAATCTGGAGAACCTAAAGCAGTTAAAGCCTCTACTTCGTTATTGTCCCCATACATAGTCATCACTCTCCAATCTGCAAACTGTGCGCGTTGGTTAGGGTCTGTAAGATACTTACGGAACATCTGAGGGTTGCCAGCATGAAGCTGTTTTAAAAACTTGAATTTATTCATAGTGGCTTTGAAGTTAGGGGAATCTGGGTCGAAGTCACCAGTACCTAAATTATCAAAAGCTTTACCTGCCATTGCTTTCCATCGTTTGTTTATCACGTCAACTTTAGAATACATGCCTATTTCAGCCGCTAACTTTTGTTCATCTGTTCCGTCAGGGAACTTGGCATTAACTATTTCTGTAATACGAAGCTGTGTTGCTGTGTCCAAGTCATCTTTAGAAATACTCTTTTGTTGACCATTGTGGTCTATATAAGAACCTGCCGTTATGTTAGTTACCCCTGCTATTGCAGAATTTACCGCAGAAGCCATAGCTTTATTTTTACGAACACCTGCTGCTTTCATAGCGATTGCTGTGGTGTTTGCATTTATTATTGCTATCCTCTGGTAACTGGTTATTTCCCCCGATTTTTCAGACCTTTTCAAAGCTAATAAATCAACCTCTTCAAGTGAACCAGCAGACGATTTTGAGTTCCAATCTAAAATTCTATCTGTAACATCTGCTGAATCTCTAATAGACGCATTAGCCTCAGCTTTTTCAATTAATCCTAAAACCTTGTTACGATAATCAGGGCCGCCATTGCCAGCTTTAATAAGGTAGTCACCAATGACTGTATCCATGAACTCTTCACCACGTCTTTCTTGCTCTTTGAGCCAGTAGTTTTGTAGGTCAGTGTTGGAGTACCCATACTTATCTTTTAAAATGGCTTCCATATCAGCAGCAAAAGACGCAAACCCATCGGCAGTTTCTTCATTTAATTGCTCTTGTGTTAAACCATCGGGGCCAAAGCTACGGCCCTCTTTAAGACTGTAAGTAGAACTAGCTTGGTCGATGTGCATGTCTATAGTGTTAGTGGCAAATACCGAACCAGCGTCACGAAGGTCTTGCCTTTGATATATGGCAGACGAAGCGGTACTAGATGCTTTGGAAGACTGCCGCATAGAGTTAGCTAGAATACCTTTAAGGTCTTCGTCATCTACTTGGTCTAAGCTACCAAGAAATAACGTCTGATATTCAGGAGTTTCTAAAACCTCTTCGTGAGTCATCCGTGCAAATTGCTCTTGTTCCATCAAGGCTTTAAAGCCTATGCCGAATGAGTTCTGAGCCGCTTGCTTTTTACTAGCTTGAATCATGTCCAGCTTGCGTTCTTCTTCCTTCTGAACCCGTTGGACATTACCTGTAACGCTATCTAAAGCCTTACTAATCTGGTCGTTACGGGCTGGTTGCACATAAGTGTTTACAGGGGATGCTTGCGGAGCCAAGCGCACTTGGTTCTTAGCATACTGAGTTTGGACACGTTGTTTCGCCACAGCGAACTCCTTTTATCTTGAGGCTCTATGGCCTACTGGTTTCTTCTTAAAGGGGTTTTTTAAACCTTTAAAATAACTAGGGTTACTTTGTAAGCATCACCGCCAATCTGAAGGGCAGAAGATGCGAAGCTTGGGTAAGGCATTTGATTAATACGAGACTGCCGCCCCGCTTTAGCACCTTCTTTCTCTTCTGCTATTTGAGCCTTAGTTGCACCAAGGTTAGAAGAAGCTTTGGTATCGTCATATAAATTCTGACGCAATATATCGTTCATTAAGGCATCCACGGATAGCCCTGCTACTCCTGACTCACCAGAAGCTGTCCTAGCTGTTGCTAAATCTCTCATACTTTGAATGTCAGCATCTTGCCCTCGTTGGGCTTCTGCCTCTTCTTCTTGTCGTTGTCTAAGGTTTAGCTGTCGGGCATCACTGAGGTAGGCAGCATTAGCAGACTCTTCATTACGTTTGGCCTGTTCTTGCTGTTCTCCGTAGGATGCTATCGAAGTCATTGCTCCGAGAATTGTTGCGGGGTCACACATTTTTAATCCTTACAAATTCGTAGAAAGGTATACCCTCCACACCAAAATCAGGGACAAGCTTCACAAATGAAAAGCCAATGTGCTTGAGCCATTTGATAGCTACCTTGTTTCTAGCATCTACATAATTAATTAATAGTGGGTATTGCTGCTGGACTTCTTTGACCCAATCCACTGATTGCGTTAGTAGGTCACGTTTTATAAGCGGAATCTTGTCAGAACCTAGCATCCAAGGACAGCCAGTTAGGTCGTCAACATGGGCGCAACCGAACATTCCTATAATCTCTCCTTTGTGGATAATAGATTGGGGGTTGCCCGAATCAAATCCTAACTGGAGTGCTTCGATAGGAGTAAAGCCACTTGAAGCTTTGACTTCTCTAATATCAGCCAGCCGCATTTTTGCAGCTAGTTCAAACACGTCTTCCTGAGTGGAATCGCGGTAATGGGCCATTGTTAAATCCTTGAGGTTCTTTGGGTTAAGAAGCCCTCATATTCAGCACTTTGGAATACACACGGTAGGTAACTGTCGGATGAAATAGTTACGTTTGAGTACCTAGAGTTTGTATGTATTGGGACACGGTACGTACCTTCAGCTAAGTTGGCTCGACCTAGTAAATTATATAGGTTGCCAATAATTCGACCGTTAAACTCTCTGACAGCAGTTGGTCTTGCTGTAGGTTCTGTTGTAACTTTGAAGTAAGCCGTGGTGTTGTACACTATGTTAAAGTTTCTAATTTGAAGGTTGTTAGTTGTTACTGCTTTATTGTCTTGTTTCAAGACTATCTCACTAAACTTATATTTAAAGGTGTACGGAATACCTGTATAGATAACCTTACCACCTGCAAAGTCTGCTAAAGCTTCTGACTGTGTTCGTGGACTGCCTACGTTGTTCACAAAGATTCTAGTGCTATCTGAATACAGTAAGTTTGCATTTGCGATCTTGTAGCGTCTGTCTAGTAGAACTGCACCACCTGAGTAGTTAGATAAACCACTGGTGTAAACCATGTCAGCACTAGCAGAATCGTTAGCCAAGCTAAGGCTCTCTAAGTAAATACCATCTGAGTATTCCATGACCAGTTTAATAACTGAGCCGTTAAATGCTACTGAACGAACAGCACCTGAGAACTTCCACTCTGACCACGCAGACTGTAGCTTTTCATCACCACGCCAAAAGTATCTGTAAACAAACACTGAGTTGGGCTTATCTGCCGTTAACGCTAAAAGCATATCTTCGTTAGAAGATGCGGTTAGATTTCTTATAGTCCCCTCTAAATAGTTCGGGACGTGTGCAGATATGTCAGCAGCGTCATTAGTCTCTGAAGAAGAGTCCACGTAATACTCACGAACACCTGACCACTTGCCTTTAGCAAACCCAAAGAACACGTATTTACCTGCACCTACGGGCTTGGCTGTAAGGTCTGCTTCAAAGTTTGTAGACACATCAATATGAACTGAGTCGGGTGTAAGTAGATCACTAGCCGACAACATGAACTGCGTTAAGTCACTGAAGATCAATAAGGATTCATTGAAAGGAATCGCATGTTTTAATATCGAGATTTGATTGTTAGATACAGCTACGTCAATCGGATTAGAGTCTAAAGTTGTTAGAACAGTCTTAGGGAAGAAGTTGTAGAACTCACCAGCTTCACTAAAGATTACATTCTCATCTGCAAGAAACCCTAAGCGGTTACGGTGGAAGAATATGTCGTTAATCTTGTACCCAATAAAAGATGGAACTGGATTAGTTTCTTCGTCACCTGCTGATCTATCGTCCCATGTTAATGGTGAGAATGTGAATGTACCATTGAGTTCTTTACGTAGCTGGTGGGGCATAGTCAGCTTATTAATACGGTTCTTAATTAACGCACCGTCAGCACCTAGTTCACCTACTGTTTCCTTCCAAATTAACTCATTGTTTGTAGAGTCGCCTTGGGTCAAGTGTACGTAGTGGTCATCCTGTTTCTTCTCGTTAGAGCCAGCAACCTTGATCTTAAAGCCTAACTTACCTTTACGGGGTAGGTTCTTAAAATCAATCGTCTGACCTTTGAATGAGTAGAGAAACCTGTCACCAGCACCGTCACTACTAAATACAGTAAAGTCAGTTGATGCGTTTGAAACATAAACTACTGAGCCTATTTGCTCTTTTACAAAGCCACTAGCAAGGCTTAAGTTGGTGAATAACTGGTTTGCTATATAGTCTGTGCCAATCTGTGCAGCATGTGCAGAAGATGAACCATCTGGCGTTGTGAATGTAGAAGTAACCGAGCCTACTTTTATTGTGTAGGTTAAGCCGTAGTCAGCCTGTCTAACATAAAACATAGCCTCATTGGGCCTTGCCGCAGACACAAAAGAATCCTGAGCTATGACCTTGTTCTTATTTACTACAAAGGTGGTGTCACCCACGGACACTGCACTAACATTAGCATTAAAATCACTAAGTCCAGTTAGGTATGAGGGTACGCTGGTAATAGCATTACCTGCACTATCGTTGACAGTCTTTTCTACACCAGCTTGGTTAAACACTTTAATACCCGAACTGCTAAACACTGCTGTGTAGTCTTCTGTACTGGAGTATTTGATTGGGTGTATAAATGCTGTAGTACCTGCCAAGCTTGTAGACAGTTTAGCTATGTGTTCAGTGCAGGGACGTTTTTCCAAGCCCCTAGTCACAGAAGATAATCCATTTTCTTGGAGTTCTGCTTGGCTTTCGTGACGGAGACTTGCGGGTTGTTGGGAGATTCCATTAAGGAGATTAGGGATTGAACCTGAGACTAAAGACATAGTTAAACCACCTACCTTTTGTAATGAGCGATTTTATCAGTCTCATAATTATCAAATATATTAAAGTCCTGTACGTCTGCTTCATTTTGCAAAACACTACTCCATGCAATCATTTCATCTTGGGAGTTGTAGGAATGGAGTGCTTCTGAACCAAGTACACGATCTTGTAGGATACGGGCAGCTTTGATAGCTACATACCGTCTTGCCGTTTCGGGCATTTCCTCAAATTCTAATAAGACAACCATATCGACTTGAACGGCTGTGCCTATTGCGTATGTGTTTTTAACTCTGTCGTACATCTTATTACCACGCTGAACTAAGTCAGACGTTTTGGATACACGGTTGTGTATTGTATCCACATGCAAACAGTTGGCAGGGAGTGTCAACATATCGCTTGCGTCAGGTGAAAGAGAAAAGGTTATTTCAGTATTAAACGACCAACCTTGTGCTTGGAAATCACGGCTAACATTGTTTAATGTTTGCTCTGCTGAACTGGCTTCAACAAGACCTGAGTTGAGAGAGTTAACAGGGGATTCACCAATGGTTGCCAGCAAAGTATTGATTGCTTCTAGTTTGGATGTTGGGGTCATGGTTTGCCCTTTTAAATGAAAAAAAAGGCAGGGAGAAATTAATCTCCCCACCTTTGAGTTAGCTGTTAGACAGCATTTAAAGAAATGGCACAAGCAGGGCGCAGGATGTTGTGACCCATTGCGTACTTAGCTACCATTAATGTTCCTTGGCGATCAATCTGATATTCAGACTCAACACCTAAGTCTAGTAACTTCACAGTTGCAGCAGCGTCTTGACTGAAGATTAAGCCGCGCAAAGCAGTGTAGTTACCACGGTATGCCGCAGTACGTGTCGTTGTGATTGGCTCAACGTCTGCTGAAGAACTAGATTGGTTAGTGTTAGGAAGATGATTACTCATCATAATCTTAACGCCACCGACCTGTGGAACTACACCAGAAGCTACAGAACCCTCACCGCCAACATCACGGTTCAGCCATGCAGCGTTAGCTACACTAGGCACGTTTAATAGCGCGTAGTATTGGGCAGGTGGTAGTACACATACCTTGTCACCGCCTACGTCTTTCTTATCGAACTCTTCAAGAGCCGCGTAGATAGCCGCAACAATTTTAGCACCGTCTAATGCGTGTGCAGTAGTAGTGCCAATGTTGAAGTTGGTTGTGTAAACCTCGTCAGTAAACGCAGTGCCAAATGCAGCAGCAGCTTTAGTTGAGTTGTCGATTGTTGCTGCTTTAGCAATGATACGAGCAATGTTACGGTCAGAGACATTAGCTAGTGCGTTGCCAGATTCTTTAGAGTAAATGCTACGCACATCATAGTGGTTCATTGCTTCGTCAATCTTAGCAATGAATTGCGTACTGATTAACAAATCATCAACGGTCACAACACGCTCACCGTGTTTGATTGCATCAGCTTGAATTAGCGTACCTGCCGTGTGGTACTTTGCAGAACCAGTGCCTGTTAATGGGAATGATGCAGACTTACCATTGGAAATAGTACGAGTGCGGTGTAGAGGCATGAAGACGTTCTTTTCTTCATACGCTGTTAATACTTCCCCTGCGTACAGCTTGAGGAATAAAGAACGATCATCACCTGTCGCGTTGACTTGGCCTAAGCGAGAAGTGGTTTGGTCTGTTGGAAATGCCATGTTATTTGTACCTATTTAAAAAAAGTAATTTATAAGTTTTTGAGATTGTTTTACTCAGCTACTCTTACTTCCTTTCCCATAAAGATTGTCCACCGCAGTGGGTCGATAGATACTTGGAATAAAGTTGTTGCTTAATTAAACGAAAAAACCCCCGAAGGGGCTTAAAGATTGCGGAGACAGAATCTAAAGTACGTTGCTTCTTGATAATTTAGAGGCTACGGACTGTCGATATGCAGAGTCTGAAGCGTACCTTGGGTCACGCATTGCTGCGGTTAACTGGGCGGCAGAATCAAAGACCCCACCTGTTACGGATTTAGTCTCGCCCATGACCAATGATGGTTCATTGCCGTTAACAGAACGGTATCTAGCTTGTAGACCTTGGATTGCAAGATTTGCTGTCTCTATGTTGCCACTATTTACTGCGTCATTGAACGCATCTATAGAGGCTTCAGGTAAGTTATCAGAAGCCCAAGAGGTCATATCTTCATAAGCTTGTTGACCCCCTACCTGTGAAAAGGCTTCTTGTTGCATCTGGGTTGCCACTGCCATTTGACCTTCTATAAATTGGTCAACCATAGTGCGGGGAATACCAGCTTCTACTAAAGAATCATAAGAATCTTCAGTCAGTCCTCCTAGCTCTGAGAACTCTTGGGATAAGGAATCAAAATCAATACCCTCTTCTTCAAGCCCTTCAACTATTTCTTCTAACTCTCCGTCTTCTAACTCTTCTTCATGTTCTTCTTCATTGTCTTGAGAGCCTAGCTTCTGTTCAAGGGATTCATAGGCCGAAGCCATGTCCTCAACAGAGTTAAACTTCTCAGGCAACCATTCAGGACGGTCAGACACATTAGGGTTATCAAGACCATCTGCCTTTTCTAACATATCTAACGTGTGCTGACCGTCTTCAACGGTTTTTTCGTATGTATTTACTGTATCCATTTTTAACTGTCTCCAAACAGATAATGTTATTTAGACTTTTTCTTGTTTTGCTTGTTTAAGTGTTCACGTAGGTTTTTACTACCTGACTTCTTAACGTCATCTTTAGTTGCCGTAGAGTAGGACTTGCCATTCCAAGAGAACTTTGACTTACCTTCTTTCCTTGCTGCTTTAAAGGCTGCGCCAAAAGAACTTGTCGTAGATGTTTTCTTAGCGGCTGGCTTCTTAGCTTCTGTTGGTTTAAAACCAGATAACAACTTAGCGTCTTTAGGTACAATGTCTGAACCTTCACCTAGTTTTTCAGACTGTAGAGCCGCCATTAGAGGGCTGAACAACCTACCAACTTTAGCAAGCTTACTTAATTTAGAAGTAGGGGTACTTGCTTTACTACGTTGACCGCCTTTTTCTACAACCGTCTTACTAGAGCCACCAATACGTTCACCAGCAGGGCCAAGAGTAGATGGGCCTCTGAGAAGCTTAGGCTTAGGTGGGGTTGTCTTAGCTGTAGCTGTCTTATTACCAGCACCAAACTTAGGGCCGCCAGTACGTCTAACGTCAACTTTAGTCTTCGTAGGGGGCTTGCCGCGAGAAGTGTTAACTTTCTTACGCCTAATCTTGGCATTAGTAGAAGTTTTTGATTCAGCAGTTAATGCTTTAGCTACTGGCTTCTTAGCTTCAGGCTTTGTACTAGCTGGTTTTTCAGGACTCTTTCGGGAATCCTTAAGACTCTGAAGAAGCTTTTCTTTTGGGGTCTGAGGAACGCTAGGCTTTAAACTACCAGCCTTACTTCCTTTCTTTAAAGATTTAAGAAGCTTTGATACTGGCTTGCGTGTTTTCTTAACAACTTTTTTCTTAGCTTCAGTCTTTTTTACAACTTTCTTCTTAGCTGCTGGCTTCTTAGCTTCGGGTTTCTTTACAACCTTCTTCTTAGCTTCAGGCTTCTTCTTAGCTTCAGGCTTCTTCTTAGCTGCTGGCTTCTTCTTAGCGTCTTCTTTTGCTACTGTCTCACCTTTGCTATTGAACTTAGCTGTTGGGCGTTTAGCTTTGGCATCTGCTAGTTCCTTTATTAAGTCCTTAGCACCGCCTCTTCGCTTCTTAGCTTCTGCTAGTTCAGCCTTTATCTCAGCCATTATTCGTTTGTCTTCTTCACTTAATCCTGTTGCCATTACTGTTCACCTTGTCCTTGTTTCATCATGCCTTGAGCTACAGGGCCAACAGCTTTCTCAGCCATTTGTGCCATCATTTGTTGTTGCTGTTGCTGCTGTGCTTGCTGCTGTTCTTGAGCCTTTTGTTCGGCTGACTTAACTAAGCCACTGGTATCAATTCCTAAAGACGCTCCAAGACGATCAATGTAATCATCAACATTTAACTCACGGGCAATTACGTCCTTACCTAGCGGGGCTAGCATCTGAAGTAACTGAGAGAGTTTGTTGAGGTCTTGACCACGGCCTAAAGCTTCCATGCCTGTAACAATCTGAGGCTTTAAAGTGTCTTTGGGGAACTTAGGCATTTTGCCCGACTTCTCCATGCGACTAAGAAGTAGCTTAACCATTGGGTACTGGAACTCTTGTGAGAGTATTGAGTACACACCACCTAACGCTGACTCAAGTTCTTGAGCCATGTATCGAACTTCTTCGGCAGTAACACGTTCAGCTTTACGCTGGACTGAAGAGTTCATTAGGAATGAGAAAGCAAGTCGTTCACTAATCTCACGCGCTGTATCCTGTGCTACACGGAAGTCATTAAATTTCTGTAACTGGAGTACGGTCACGTCATCGGCACTGCCTGAAGCTATTCCTCCATTGGGAGTTTGTGCGATTACCTTTGGTTTAGTAGTCCCATTCGGGCGTACTAGGAACAACACCTTGGCTGCTGCTGCGGAACCTTCAACAATAGCTTTAGTCAAAGTCTCTAAGGAACTTAAGTCACCTAGAAATTCTTCAACATAACCACGTCCATACGATTCACCATCAATACGTACCATACGCAATGACATAAATGGTGATTGGTCTAACGGGAATGAACCTTTTGAGCTAGGTATAAGTTGACCTTCAACCTCTTGATACACTTCCCACTTCTTATCGACACGGCACACTTTTGTGAACATATCAACAGACTTTAGTTGTGACTCTTCGGAAGGTTTTGTAAGCAGCTTTTGGACTTCTTCGGGAAGCATAAGGGGGCTTACAGTTTCTTTAGTAATTATCTCTAGGACATTACCCATTGCGTCACGCTGACATACGTAACGATCTAAACGAAATACACGGACACCACCATCTTTTGGCATGTGGATTAATACATTGCCAGAAGTTATAAGCTGTTTAAGTGCTTCAAATACTGGCACTCTCACTGCGGTAGCTTCAATCTCTTGCATAGCTGCACGTTCAATACGAGCTAATGCCTCTTCTACTTTACCCCTAGCATCATCACCTGCAAGACTCTGAAGATCAAAGTCATCCATCGTTAGACGGAAGAAAGGTGAGTTAGGTGGTAAGAGTGTCATCAGTAGCTTTGACGCTAAGTTGTTGACACCTCTAGCTCCTATTGATTGATAAGGAGTAGAGTATAAAGAAGAACCAGAATGACCTTGTGGGGGCATTAGGGTAGGTATAGTGAGCGTAGCGACTTCCCTTGCTCTATCGAGGAATGATGTACGATCACTTTCAAGTTGTGTATAGCGTTTAGCTACTGCACCATCTGTGGGTAGCATAAGCTAAATTCTCTTTATTAAATTGTTTTAGGCAATGTTTAAACCAACACCTGCACCTGCCACACGTTGACCTGTTTTGGCTGTACGTAAATTACGCTTGCCTCGTTGTTGCTTGCCTTTCTTGACTGCTAAGATATTTTTTAGACCGTCAGGGTTAGCTATTGCACCAGCAGCCGACAAATTTGTTTGGGGTATTGCTGCTTTTACTTTCGGCCTTGAAGCACCCTCTGGGTTAGGGTCAACAATAGGAGGTACAACAGGAGGTACAGGTTTTACAGGAGGTACAGGAGGTACAGGAGGTACTACACCGCCACCTACTCCGTCAAAGCCTGAAGGAACAGCGTTTAGTTTAGGGGATGTACTGTAATCCTTGTGGACGTTGTTCTCGCCACGCGGGTCGCCAGTTGGCCCTGACCCTTTATAATTTGTGTAGCTACCACCAGCACCGCCATTAACTGAAGAACCACCATCTAACATATTCTTAATAGATGCGTCTTTTTCTTGCATGGTTCTAGTGCCAAACTGCAATAAGCTTTCGACAGGCTTGTGCTTTGTATCATTTACTATGTCGTTGAATATCCCAGTAAAGCTAGTGTCCTTTCCTAAAGATGCTGCTTGTGCCTTAGAAAGTGCGGCAAGACCATCTTTACCTTTGACACCATTAATAGCTAAATTAACTAAAGCAGGGTTAGTCTGTGAGTTAGCGACTCCCTTTATTGCTTTACCGCTTGAGCCAGTGATATTTGAACGTGCCACGCCAATACCTTTAGCCTGTTGACTAGCCGTGTGCGCTGCACCTGCTGCTTTGTTTTTTGCTATTGATGTTGTGTTGGGCGTAAAAATATCCTTCATTTTATCGTTTAGCCCACCGCCACCACCGCCACCACTTTTTGATTTATTACCACCACTCTTAGGGTCACACATTAGTAGTTACCTTTTTTACTGCTAGCTATAGTAAGGCTAGGTTGGGAAGCACCACCCATAGTTAACCCTGTGGTAGTGGTTTTCTTGTTACGTATCCCACGCTTACCTTTGGCCTGTTTTTTACGCTGACCGCTAGGAGTCTGTTCCATATCTGAAAGGTCTAAACTAGCTGGCGCACGGGCAGGTGCAGGTGTTGGCGGGGCAGGTGCGGCTTTAGAACTTCCAAATATGCACATTGTTATTCCTCGTTATTAAAATCGTCTTCGGATAACTCTGTAAGTTTCTTAATGACACTCCGTTGACCTTGAAGATACCGAAGTTCTTCTATTTTAATTTGATTAGTTGGGAGTGAGTCAGGAAATAATTCATTGAGAGTCGAGAGAAGTCCTTGGGAGATTCCCAAAGACCTGTTAAGTATATTATTCATAAGGGGCTTTACTGTAACGGTACGTTAAAAGGAATTAGGCGCATTTAGCGTTAGTTCTCGCTTACGGGCCTTGGCTAATATTTGCTTACGGGCTTCGTCATCTAAGTCTTTCCAAGTTGTAATCTCTTCGCTGGAACGAAAGCACCCTACACAAATATCGTTGTCATTGAGGTGACAGATATTGATGCAGGGTGAGGCCATTAAAAGTTCTAAAGCTAAACCTCTAACTTGCCCTTTCATTCGTATTCCTCTTCTTTCTCTTCTTCGTAAAGAACTAGCGCGTTGTCAAACTCTTCCCATGAGTCCACCCCGTAATACATAAGGCACTCAAGTAAATGTGAGTCTCTTTCAATAGAGTTATAGTAATTTTCGTCAACTTCTATTCGTCTTCCCATATCGTCCCCCGTTGGTATAGTTGTATTGCGGTATTTAAATCGCAGTTGAAACCTTCCATTATTTCTTCAAATGCAACCATGAACATCATTTCATTAACTCCTTTTTTATGGATTGCTCTAGCCTCAACACAGCACGTGAAGAGGCATAGATGCAGTAGCGTAGATGCCACTTCCAATACAATTTTTTAAAGTAATTTACGAACTTCATACAAGATCAACTATTTCACATGAGTCACCAGTGCAAGCTAATGTCTGAGAACCGATTGTTGTATCTTCAACTTCGTAGTCCGACAGCTTTGACCAATCAATAGCTTCAGGCATAAGGTCTAAAAACTCTTCATACCTCTGCTTATCACACTGTTGATACGGGGCTTGTTGGTAGATGTGTTCTGAGTATGGTAAGAAACTTACTCCACTCATTTCATCGAAGTTCTTGTAAACGTAAGCACCCACTTCTAACCATTCGTCTGCTAAGACGTTGATGGTCACTGAGGGCTTGTGTTCACAATAATGACGTTGATACGCAAGCCAAGTGTCTAGCTGCTGAATAGCAGTTGTGTTCTCCGTAAGAACTGCTTGCTTGGGGGACTTCTGAGGGAAGCTAAAGACTACGGTTGTGTCAGGTTGATGGGCGCAAGGCTCCCAAGGAATCCCCTGATCTTTCATAAACTGCGTAAGGGGGTCATTGAACGCACCACGAACAGTACGGATGTAATATTCGCTATGCCTCGCATGGATTCCACTAGCAGAGTTAACTAGCTGGCTGACTGTGCCAGAAGGTTTAACTGCTGTGATTGCTGTGGATACTGCAATGCCTAACTTTCCTGCCCACTCCTTGTTAACTTCTACTGAGACAGCGCGAAGACGCTCTAGTAGTCCCTGAAGATCAGGGTTGGCAGTGGTAGTTAAAGGGTTATCCATGATGCCTGTAAGACTCACACCTAGAAGACGTTCCTCATCGGTGTTGTCCTGCCAAACCTGACGCAAGTATGGGAACTTCGTGTAGGTAGCTTGGAGAGTCCCAAGGATGGTAGCGACTGCTATCTTACGTTCTAAGTCTTGCTCAGTGTCAGTTGAGCGTATTACTACTTCGGTAAGATTACAGAACTGGTATGGTCTTAGTATTATTTCTGAACCGATTATGTTCGATGAGAGTCGCAACACTCTCACCAGTTCTCTTATGAACTTCTACACGTCACCGCATAGTCCAGACTATATCATCATCCAATTTTCAGGATGTTACGCTTTTCGAGCATCATTAGCTTATGCCCTACTCCCTTGCGGGATAGTCGTTGCACGTTCCTCACATCGTAAGACATAAGGCTTCGCTCAGGATTGTCTCTGTACTAGAGGTGTTCCCTGAATTAACGCAATTCTTCGGAGTGGGTTTCCCCACTAAGCCGCCATTGACGGATTTGTTCCAAACTCATAGGTGGCATCACGCCTACCATTTTTAGCTGCTTGATTCTGGGCAGCTTGTCGGTTGAAGATGCCTCGCTCACCTGTACCTGACTCGACTAGACTTAACCACTCTCGCATGAATGAGGTGGAGTCAGGCTTTTCAGTGTACGCGACTGAGTTGTTAGCTAAGTTACGCTGTCCGTTAGCTTCCCAGTA
>MDSY01147228.1_pt1 | contig 18078 bp, 13 predicted proteins | sample 811131 | NCBI WGS metagenome assembly MDSY01 (sample SAMN05326643, study PRJNA326480) | marine metagenome | isolation source: seawater | place: Atlantic Ocean: South West | collected 2010
CCAATTATTTTATTGTTTTTTATTAAGAGCCCAGAAACCATTTCTTGCCAAAAGTCTATGTTTTTGTTTTTTTCTAATAATAAGCGCCATTCTTCTGAAAAACGAAAACGATCTGACTGAGCCCTAGGTGACCACATTGCTGGTCCTTTAGATAGGTTAAGCATTCTGAACTGGACCATTGTTTTATCAGTTACTATGCCTGTTAAACCCCCTAAAGCATCAATTTCTCTTACAATTTGTCCTTTTGCTACACCTCCAATAGCTGGGTTACAAGACATTTGCCCTATAGTTTGCATATTCATTGTGGCCAAAAGAACCGAAGAACCAAGAGATGCCGCCGCCGCCGCCGCCTCACATCCAGCGTGTCCACCCCCAACAACAATTATATCATACTTTTTGAACATCATTCTTTTTGTTCCACGTGGAACTTTTTGTTTTTTTTAAAACCCGATAAAAAATAATTTTCTTTTTTTATCATTAACTTCTTATCACCCACCTTTTTATCATCGTAGCCAATTAGGTGTAAAACACCATGAATCATAGTTCTCAATAACTCTGAAACAAAAGTCTCTGAAAACTTTTTTGAATTTTCCCTAACCCTGTCTATGCTGATGTAAACATCACCCTCTATGGTTTTTTTGTTTTCTGAGAAGTTGAAGGTTATTACATCGGTCAGGTCGTTATGTTTAAGATAAGTTTTATTTAAATCCAACAGATAATCATCAGAGCAATAAATAAAATTCACACAACCAAGCTTTTTGTTTTCTTTTTTTATAACATCCTTCAACCATAACCTCACATGATCTTTGTTAAAAAGAAGCTTTTCTTTTTTTTCATAAAAAAAATTAACTAAAACCATCTTTTAGTATAAGTTAAAAACCAACTCAACCTCAGAGCCTTTTTTTCTAAACTTAACATTGTCAGCGAGGTTTTTAATTAAAAAAACACCCCTTCCTTTTATATTATCAAGGTTTTTTGGACTAGTGGGGTCTGGTATTTTTGACTCATCAAAACCAGAGCCTTCATCTTTTATAACAAATGAAATGGATTTTTTGGTTTGCTTTAAAAAAAGCTCTACTTTTTTTTCTTTATCTTCTTTGTTTCCATGAACAATTGCGTTGTTTACAGCCTCTGTTACGGAAATAAGAATATTTCCATAAACATTGTCAGAAAGACGTATTTTTTCTTTGAGGTTATCAATAAAACTCTCAACAACACTTACGTTATCTGTTATTGAAGGTATTTTTATCTTCATAATGTTATCGTTTAAAACAAACTATGTTTGACACTATTTTTGTTACGTATTTAAAACTTTTCTGTTTTGATATTAAATATAAAAATATTTTCATATATAATTTATAAAGATTTGATGAAAGAGATAAATAAAGTGACAGTATTTCCTACTCTAACGGACCCAAAACATGTGTAGCACACCTAAAACCAACAGTTGCAGACGACGAATCTTGCGCCATAAAACGCCTCATTCCGGGTGAAAGCCACCTTGCTTGGTCTGCCCACGAACCCCCTTTGTATACCCTTGAAGTATTGTTTATTAAGTCTTGTCTTTGATTATAAAGACCTTCTGGGTCTAAAGCTTCAGTTTGCCTTAAAGGGTTCAGGTCTTCCACGTCAGTATATGTTAATGGCCTGTAAATATCATAAACCCACTCATTTACATTTCCAGACATGTTGTAAAGACCAAAGTCGTTTGGTTCATATTCATAAACATTTACGGTTATAAAACCCCTATCGTTTAATGCACCAGCAATTCCAGCATAATCTCCCCTTCCCCTTTTAAAGTTTGCTCTAAACTTTCCAACAGAACCCCTTGTTGAACTTCTTATTGTTTTTCCATTCCAAGGATACAGCCTTCTGTGTGTTTGCATTTCATCAAGCCACTGGTTTCCTATTTGTCCATATGCCGCGTATTCCCACTCTGCTTCAGTTGGTAATCTAAAGCTTGGCAATAAAACACCAGATTCTATTGGAGGAATATAACCTTCTTCAGGCTCTTCATCTTTTCCTAAATAACTAACAGTTCGGTCATAATTAACAACAGCAGTTCTCCAGTTACAATAATCATTTGCTTGTTCCCAACTCACACCAACAACCGGATAATATCTAAAACCAGGATATCTTAAATAATTGTCTACATAAGGTGTGTTGAAGGCAAGCTCTTTAAACCAAACAGATGTGTCTGGAAGGGCGTTGTTGTAAACTTCTTCGGAAACAGTATCAGAACGCCTAAGATCATTTAGGTACTCTAACCAATGGATGTTTGCAATTTCTGTTTCGTCAAGGAAAAAAGATGTTACAGTAACAGTCCTTTCAATATTATCATGAGAATAAAAAACATCTTCTTCGTAGGTTCCTAAAACAGCTCTACCACCCTCTATTAAAACCTGATTAGGTCCAGGAACTTGTCCAGAATAATCAGGAACAACAAACCCACTTTCCTCATCATCTTCATCGGGGTAGTTTGAAAAATATTCTCTTCCTGTTGCTGTACTAAGGCTCCCTGGATTTTTAGCAGATCTTTTTGGCCCACTTGAGTTACCAAAAGGTAATAAAGAGCATGAACCCAAAAACAAAACAAGACCACCAAAAAACAAAAACCGATTAAGTGTAAACAATTTATTCATCATAAAAGTTTGTTATAACTTGCAAAATTAACCACAAGAATTAATAAAATAAAATTTCTTTAAAATCTTCTAACTTTTTCATTCTATAATTATTGTGTGTTTTTAGAAAAATATTTTAACAACAACAAACCGACTTTAGTCGAAGAAATATTACTGAAAGATACCTGGAGGGTGTTTTTTGTTATATTTAAAGACGAGGTATTTTTGTTTTCTTTTAAATATTTTAAGAAAAAATCAAATGTTTTAGATGTGTAATATTTACCTCCCTTTTTTTCCTTAAAATCACAAATCATTGAATTTTCCTTTATTTTAATTTTTTTAAAGCCTAACATAAAACCATGTTTTTTTAATTTTTTTATACTAATCAACTCGTTAATTATTGATGGCAAAGGACCAAACCGATCTACCAAATCGTTTTTAATTTTTTGATACTCTTTTTTCTTTTTTGCCTTGTCTATTTTAGAATATACAGACAATCTTTCATTATGGCTATCAATATATGAGGTTGGAATAAAAACCTTTTTGTCTATTTCTACCAAACAATCATAATTAATTAAAGGCTTAAAACCAGAGGAACTTTCTAAACCTTCTTTTTTTTTGATCTCTTGGACAGCCTCGTCTAATATTTTATTATACATGTCAAAACCTAAATCATTTATAAACCCGCTTTGTTCACCCCCAAGTAAATCACCCGCACCCCGTATATCTAAGTCTTTAAGTGCAATTTTAAAACCATCACCAAGTTGTGATAATTCACTTATAGCGGTTAGTCTTTTTCTTGCGTCATTAGATAGGTTGTTAAGGCTCTTTGTTATCAAATAACAATAAGCATTTATGTTTGATCTACCAACCCGCCCTCTAATCTGATGGAGGTCGGAAAGCCCAAAATTATGAGCATCATTAATTATTACCGTATTAGCATTTGCAACATCTAGCCCAGATTCAATTATATTTGTTGAAACCAAAACATCAAAATAACCCTCTATAAACTTTAACATTACTTTTTCAAGACGATCGCCTGGAAGTTGGCCGTGAGCAACACCTATTTTTGCGTCTGGGACAAGTTTTTGAATTGTGTCAGCGATTTGGTAAATATTATGCACACGGTTATTCACAAAAAATACTTGACCAAAACGATCTAATTCTTTTTTAATAACATCTCTAATAATTTTTTTATCAAACGAAATAATTTCCGTTTCAATTGGAATTCTATTTGGGGGAGCTGTTTCTATAACACTAATATCTCTAATTCCTATTAACGAGAAGTGTAATGTTCTTGGGATTGGTGTAGCCGTAAGAGTTAGTGTATCTAAAAACACCTTTTGTTCCTTAATTTTTTCTTTAATTGCCACCCCAAATTTTTGTTCTTCATCAATAATTAATAACCCCAAATCTTTAAACTTGAAACTTTTACCAACGGCTTTTTGGGTTCCTATTAATATATCGATTTTTCCTTTTTTACAATTTTCTAAAATATTCTTAAGGTCTTTTCCTTTTCGAAATCTAGAAACATAATCAATATTTACTGGAAACTTTTTAAGCCTATTATTAAAGGTGTTGTAATGCTGAAATGCTAATATGGTTGTTGGGACCAATACCAGAACTTGCTTATTATTACAAACAGCCTTAAACGCTGCTCGAATCGCAACCTCTGTTTTACCAAAACCAACATCTCCACAAACCAACCTATCCATAGGCCGCCCGCTCTCCATGTCTTTTTTAATTTCCTTCAAACTTGTTGATTGGTCTGGGGTGTCTTGGAAAAGAAAAGAGGACTCTAGCTCGGATTGTAAATAATCATCTGTTAAAAAAGAAAAACCAGAGGATTCTTTTCTTTTTGCATATAATGAAATTAAACCATTAGCTATATCTTTTATTTTAGATTGTACTTTAGATTTTTTTTTAACCCAGTCGTTTGACCCGAGCTTATCTAATACTGGGTTCAAAGAACCCCCAACATACTTTGAGATTTTATGTAGAGAATTAATACCCACATACACAAGGTCGTTGTTTTGGTATGATACTTTTATGACTTCTTGAAGGGTGTTTTTTACTTTAAGTTTTTCTAAACCCAAAAATCTACCAATACCATAATCAATATGGACAAGATAATCTCCAACATTAAGTTTATTATGATCAGTTAAGTTTTTTAGTTTTCTTTTTCTTATTCCATCAAAAAAAGGTGTTTTAAATTTAAAATATCTATTAAATATTTGATGGTCTGTATAATAAACTAACTTGGTGTTATCATCCACAAACCCCTCGGATAAAACCAGCGCTGAAGAATCGAATTGTATAGTATTATTTTTTGATTTAAAATAAACACTAACCCTTTCGACTTGTTCTTCAGATTGAAACCCAATAACTATAGAATAACCCTTGTAAGTAAACTTTTCAAGATCTTTTTCTAGTAAAGTAAGGTTTTTATTAAAATCAGGCTGGTTTCTTGATTTGTATTCAAAAACATCAACACCTTTTTGTGTTTTTAAAACACTAAAATCAACAGTAACAAATCGATCCAAACATCTATTAAAAACACTCTTGTTTACAAATAGTTTTTCAGGAGGAGACGACAATACTATATCAGTTTTTGAACTAAGGCCACTATAAGCTTCTTTGGTTTTGTCATATAGACTTTCAAGTTTTAAAGCACAGTCTTTTTTGTTTTGAACCCAAACAATAAAACTCTCATCTATGTACTCAAATAAAGAAACGTTTTTAGAGTTTTTGTTTATAGAAGATGGGTTTGCTAAAATGGTTATTTCATTTTTTCTTTCAACAGAAAGCTGCGTTTCAATATCAAAAGTTGAAATTTTTGCTATTTTATTTTCGTCAAAAGTTATTCTAAAAGGCAAAGAATAAGCAAAAGAATAAATATCAAAAACTTGTCCTCTAATTGAATACTGACCAACCTCTTCAATAAAATCAGATTGTTCAAACCCAAACGACATTAGTTTTGACTCTAATTCTAAATATGAAATATCATTACCTAAAACTAGGCTTAAAGTTTGACTTGACAGTTGTTTTTTTTCAACCACTCTTTCAAAAACAGCCTCAGGGTATGTTATAATTATTTTTTTTTCTTTCTCTTTTTCTTTTATTAAACTAAGAACCTCACCCCTTAGAACAACATTAGAGTTTTCAACTTTTTCACCCCCATAATATTTATATCCAAGGGAGGGAAAAAGAGAAACATGGTTTTTATTTAAAATTTTTTTAAGATTATAATAAAAAGAATAAGCAACCTCTTTGTTTTCCACAACAAAACAAAAATTATTATTTAAGTTTGAAAACAACACACTGGGCATAAGGTATTTAAGTCCTCCAACCAGACCCTTTAAGGCTTTTTGTTTTGTTTTACAATCACTTAACCAACTAGATAAAGACTGGACATAGCTGTCTTTTTCGTAAAACTTAATTAATTCTAAAGAATTCATTGTTTAAAAAATAAAATATCTTTGTTAATATGCGCAATATTAAAAAAACTATTTTAGTTACAGGAGGATCTAGGGGAATAGGTTTAGCAATTACGAAAGAGCTATTAAAAAAGAAAAATTTAATTTATTTAAATTATAAATCAAACACATTACAATTAAGTAAGTTTTTAAAAACAAATAAGAGTCAAATAATACCATTAAAAGCAAATTTATCACTTAAAAAAGAAGTGTTTCGTTTAGTAAAAAAAATTTTAAACGATAACAATTTTCCTGATGTTATTATAAATAATGCTGGAATTGCTCCTTCCGCTCCCGTATCATTTACTTCATCTAAATGGGTAGAACAATGGGACAAAACCCTTGATGTAAACTTAAAAGCCCCAGCTTTAATTTGTAAGTCTTTTATAGAACAAAAAATCAACATGAAAATAAATAAAAAATTAAGAATAATAAACATTTCATCTAGAGCTGCTTTTAGAGGGGAAACCAAGGACTTTATACCTTATGCTGCATCTAAAGGCGGTTTAATTTCTCTAACAAAAACAATAGCAAAATCTTTTGGTAAAGATGGTATTTTGTCTTTTAGTATTGCCCCTGGTTTTGTTAAAACAGAGATGGCTGATGAGTTTATTAATAAATATAGCTTAAACCACGCAATGGAAGGAATAGTTTTAGATAGATTAACAGAAGCAGAAGATGTTGCTCCTGTTGTCTCTTTTATTGCGTCTGGTAAATTAGATCATGCTACAGGATCAACAATTGACATAAACGGAGGAAGTTATTTAAGATAAACCCTTCCGATTTAAGCTTTAAACAGCTGTTTTGGGTCTTTAAATGACTTAAACTCTAATGCATTTCCGCTAGGGTCAAGAAAAAACATAGTCGCCTGTTCGCCAACCTCTCCTTTAAAGCGAATATATGGATTTATAATAAATTTTATTTTTAATTTTTGAAGCTTTTCTGATAAAGAACGCCACTCTTTCCAATCTAAAACAACACCAAAATGCCTTACAGGGACACTTTTGCCGTCAACCTTATTTTTTTTTGCGTTTGATAGTTCTTCAGGCTTTAAGTGCGCAGAAACCTGATGGCCAAAAAAATTAAAATCAACCCACGCATCTGACTCTCTACCAATTTTACATCCAAGAATATTTTTATAAAACTTTTTTGTTTCTTCAATGTCTTTAATTGGAAAAGCTAAATGAAAAGGGTTTTTCATACTTATAAAAGTATTAATATTGTGTTTTTAAAAAAAATATTTTAAAAAAAATGAAAAAAAAAATATCCCTATGTCTATCAAGCGGGGGAGCAAGGGGTCTTGCTCATATAGGCGTCATAGAGGTTCTTTTAGAAAACAACTATGAGATTGAACAAATTTCAGGATCTTCAATTGGCTCGGTGGTTGGATCAATTTATGCGGCAGGGGGGTTACTTAAGTTTAAAAAATGGGTTCTTGGTTTAGATAAACTAAAAGTATTTTCTTTAATGGACTTTACAATTGGCGGACATGGCGTGATGAAAGGAGATAAAGTTTTTAATAAGTTAAAAACCATTGTTGGTGACCAAAATATTGAAGATTTAAATACTCCCATGAAAATTATAGCTACAGACGTTGTTAATGGTAAAGAAATAGTTTTTAAAAAAGGAAGTATGTATGATGCTATGAGAGCCTCTTGTTCAATTCCCGGGTTAGTAAGGCCTTTTGTATATAAAAAAACCCAACTAGTTGATGGTGGGGTATTAAACCCACTACCTTTAAATCATTTACTTTCCCCTAACCAAACACTAGCTGTTAATCTTAATGAAACAAAAAGCAACATAAAAAATAAAAAATCATCACCAACAACTCAAAACCCCGAAAGCAGTTATTTTAATGTTTTAAAAGAATACTTTTATTTTAATAAAGGAAATAGAAAAAGATTAAGTTTTTTCGATCTTACTTATAAATCTATTCATATAATGCAAAATAAATTAGCAAATGAAATGTTGTTGAAGCACCCTATTGATTTTATTGTGAATATCCCTTTTGATTCTTGTTATCCACTAGAGTTTTATAAAGCCAGGGAGATGATAAAATTAGGAAGAGAGATGTGTATAAAAGCGCTTAAAAACACCAAAAAAGCTATCGTATAAATTTAAAAAATATTATACTTAAAATTTTTAATAAAATAAAAACTTATTTTTTCTTTGTTAGAATACTACAACTTAATTTAAATTTGCAAATATGGAAATGGTGATACTTATAATTGTACTTTTTATTTCAGCGATATTGTGTGCTTTTTTTGTTCCTAATAGCAAAGTGAGCAATCATCCAAAAGACTCAGATTTCTAATTTACTTGTCTTTTTTTACATTTCTGAAATCAACTATAGAAACAGCCGACACAAAAGCAAGCAAAATAACAACAGCCCAAATAAAAAAACTTGCGCCGTCTTCAATTTGTGGATTAGTAGGAAACATTTAATTTTTTATTTTTAATTTAAATACGAGCAAATATAAGTACAAAATTTAAAAAGTTATACTAGACAGAAGTAGTTCTATTTTTGGTTTCGACATTAGATTTACATAAGACCAACGTAACCCTAAATTAAAAACAGAGGTTTGTCTAAAAAAATTAACATCAAAATATAATTCCCCACCAAAACCAAAAGGCCTTTCTTCAACATAATCATCATTACTATCTATCCCTTCAATCATTGCTGTATTTATGAATGAGGTATATCTAATTCTTTGAATATTAAGTATTGGCCCAACATGTATATGCGGATATATAATTGGTAGTTCATACTCAATCTCAGCAACTACAGCTTTTTTAAATTTATTATTATTATCTAGGCCACTTATTAACGAAATAGAATTTGCAAAAGCATAACCTTTTTGTGTTTGGTTTTCATAATTTAAATTTAACCTAAAAGAATGTGTCTCTTTAAAACCTGGAAAATCAAAAAATGAACTTGCCCGAAAGTAATAACCAGAAAAATCACTTCTATCGGTCATAACTTTATGTTGAAATAAAACCGTTTGACCCCAAGGGTAATATACATTTCTTTTGGTTTTTTTATGAAGCCTTGAATAATAAACCGTATTTGTTAAATAATTTATATCATCATAGTTTAATGTAACCGTTCCCGGAAATAAAGGAGAATAAATATTTTCTAGCTTGGTCATCGAATAATTTGACTCAAAAAGATAATACGTCATATATTTTGATTTTGTATATGATAGTGGAATTTTAACACCTATTTTTAATTCTTTTTCATCCCACTCTACATCATAGTTTTTTGAATCATTTGATAGAGTAGATTTTTTTTTAGTTTTTAGAAAATCTAAATCTAAAATAGGGTATAAACCAAGATAACTTATTTTAAAAACAGTTGAACCCTCTTTTTTATCATTATCATAAAGATATCCTCCTGAAAACATCATATTACCCATTAAATCTTTTGAACTAATTCCAAAAGCAACCTGATCTATACCTTTAATATCTCCATTATAATTATAAACCCCCCAATCAACAGGTCGTATAAAGTTTTTCCACTTAAAATATCTTGTGGACTTATATTCTTTATTTGATTTTTTTATTTCTTTTCTTTTGTAAACCACTTTTTTTATCTCTTTTTCTGACGAAACAAAAGGTGTTTCTTTAACATCAAAACCCAAAACATTGTAATCATTATAAATTATTTTTAAAGAGGTAGCATCATCCTCATCTAACCGTATATTGGGGTTGTATGCTCCAAACCTGCTATTGGTAACTTTATAAAGTTTTTGTGATTTTATAGATGTATACACAATCTGATCTGTTCCATTAATAGAACTATTAAAAAAAACAACCGAACCTATTTTAACCGGATTGCCAATATTTTCATAAGTTTCATATAAAACATTTTCTTTTTTGTCCTCTAAACCTATTAAAATTATTTGCTTTTTTTCATTTAAAGTTTTGATTGCTAAAATCTTATTTTTTTCATCTGAAAACTTTACATAAGAATACGCGCCTTTATTTAATGCAATTGAGTCTGTTTTTTGTTTTGATATAATATTTTGAAAAACCAACCTACTTTTCCCATCACTTAAGTTTTCCAAGGCAACAAAAGAAGTTCCATCAGCTGAAATATCTATTGAGGAATAGTATGATTTTTTTGTTTTTATTATAAACCTCTTTCTTTCAACATCAAATATTTTAATATTAGAATAAGTTCTATTTCCCCACCGAGGATCTTTATGGTATTCTATCCAACCCAAGAAGTTTTTTGAATAAGCAATAAAACCTTGATCTAAAATTAAACCTGGAGTAAATAATTTTTTTATAACCCCAGAATTATTAATTGTCGCAAAATGTAAAATAGACTTTAAGCCTTTTATTAAAACAAGTAACTCATTGTTTTTATACTTTTTTGGATAAAGATAATTTTTATATATTTTAGAATTTCTAAAGTTTAAAGGATTTGTTTTAGATGTTTGTGTGGTGTCTTTATCTATTAGCTCACTAAAGCTTTTTTTATAAAGCTTTTTAATATTTAAGGAAGTTTCTTTTTTTAGACTTCTAACAAAAGGAAAAGGAAATAGTGATTGGCCAAATGTCTTATTAATAATTTTATTATATATAGAATCACCATAGTTTTTTTTTAAATAACGAGTCATTATATAACCACTTTCATATTCATTTGGTGTTTTAAATTTGTAGCTTCCAAGAGTCTGTTTATAATAATTAAAAAGACCAAAATTATTAACGTTAGTTTTACTTACTCTTATAAAATTAGGCTCACGACCTCGTCCGTAATTAGTTAAACGACTTTCAATATCTACAGCGTCTCCTTCCCAAAACCAAAATGGAGTAGCAGCTGAGCCCAAAGCCCTAAATACATTTTCACCAAACAAAAAGTAAACCAATTTGTTTATAGGCTTACTATAAGCTTTTTCTATTTGAACGAGATGTCTAAATTCGTGAGTTGACAAAAGATCTATCCAGTTATTATTACTAATAAACGAATAATCTTGGGGGGGTGTTCTTACAAAAAACTCTGACCTCCTTGGCCCTACCGTTACAAAACCATTTGAAATAGCACTAGAGTTATGAAGTATGATTGGTGTTTTTCTAACCCTAATACCCAGATCTTTAGACGATTTTTTATAAATACTTTCTAAATAATTTAATGTATAGTTTGCTATAGAGTCTAATTCTAATGGAAAAACAATTTTAAAATTTTCACTGTTCTTTTGGTTCCATTTAATAGATGGGGGTGATTGGTCTTGTGCGTACAGGCTATAGGAAAAAACCACAAAAACCAAAAGCTTAATTAAGTTAAACATTCAAACAGCTTTTTTATTTCTTTTTTGTCATTATAAACATGAGGTGAAACCCTTATTTTATCACCCCTTATAGAGACTGAAATTTTTTTATTTTTTAACTTTTCTATTAAATTAATTTTGTTATCAAGTTGTTTTATACCAAAAAGGTGATTTGCTCTATAGTTTTTGTTTTCAATCCAATATTTCTTTTTGTTAACTTTTTCAACTTCGTTAGAAATTAAATTTTTACAATAATTTTGAATATTTTCAACACCCCAATTTTCAAGCTGATTCAATCCAGCAATTAACATCGGCAATAATATAAAATTACTTTGTTCACCCACATTATACCTTGTGGCAAATTCACCGTAATTATTACTATAGTTAATAAGGCCAGAAAAATTTTCACTACCCTTTCTATTAATCCAATTATCTTCAATAGGGATCCCATTATCAAAAATTTTTCCATAATAAGCTACACCAATACTATAAGGACCCATTAACCATTTATAGCCAGCACAAATTAATGCATCTGGCTGAATTTTTTGGATGCTAAACGGCAATGCCCCAATAGACTGTGTTCCGTCTATAATTAATAAAGCACCAACCTCCTTTGTTTTTTTTCTAATAGCAACTAAATCAAAAAGAGTTCCGCAGGCCCAGTGTATATTTCCGAGCGCAACCACTTTTGTTTTATTTGTAATTGCATTTAATATTTCTTCGTTCCATTTTTTCCCAGAATCAACAAGGGTATCTGGTCTTTTTATAAAAACCAATTTAGCTTTACTTCTTTCTTTTAAACTAAGCCAAGGGTATACGTTACTAGGAAACTGTTCATCTAACAAAATAATTTCATCTTTTTCTTTTATAGAAATATTATTTACAACATTAGCCAACCCATATGACGCGGAAGGTATTATAGTAATTCTATTATGGTTTTCACAATCAACTATTGAGGAAAATCTTTTTTTTACTACCTCAGAGGTTTTAAAAAAATCATTTGGTAATATTTGATAAGGTTTTCTTTTTTTTTTAATTCCCTTAATGCCAGCTTTTTCAACTTTTTTAAGCATTGGCGACATATAAGCGCAGTTCAAATATGTTACTTTTTTTGAAAGAATAAACTTGGATTTTTGACAACGCATATTTTATCTAACTTTTTTTGATAAAATTAATAAAACCCAGGAGGTTTTTTTGTGTGAAACTCAGATTGTTTTTGAATAAAATGAGAAAAAGAAAGAATCTTTCCTTCTTCAAAATAATTACCCAGTATAGTTATGCTTGTTGGAGAATTGTTTTTATTAAATCCATTTGGGACAGATAAAGCAGGGTGTCCAGTCAAATTAGTTATTAACATTTGCCTTCCACCGAAGGTTGGGGAAATAATTATATCAAAATTCCTTAAAAGAGAATCTACTTCTTGAATTAGTTTTGATCGAAAACGATTAGCTTGAATATATTCAACAGCGGGTATGAACCGAGACTGTCTCAACGAGTTAGCTCTTGATCTTTGGTTTTGTTGAGTCAATATAGAATCGGCTCTTTGTAAAAGAAGTTTATCGAAGAAGGCGCCTGCTTCTGCTCGTAAAATTATATCAAACACCTCAAAAGGATAATTTTTAGGCAATTCTATTGGAATTAAATTTCCCCCTAGTTTTTGAATAAGATTAAGAGTTTGCTCGTTGTTTATACCATTTTCTGATGAATCACTATCAAACAAACTTTTTAAATACCCTATTTTGTAGTCATTTAAATTGAATGTTTTTTCATTAAAAACCAAAGATGAATTTTGAATAGACGAGTCTTTTTCATCTTTACCTTTTATTTTATTTAATACAATTGCGCAGCCCTTAGATGACCTGCAAATTGGACCAACTTTATCCATAGTCCAAGAAAGACTCATTATTCCAACCCTACTCACAATTCCATAAGTCGGCCTTAAACCAGTAACACCACATCTTGTTGATGGAGAAATAATAGAGCCTAAAGTTTCAGTTCCAATTGAAAACCCCACAAGTCCAGCAGCAGTTGCTGAAGCAGAACCCGCCGATGAGCCGCTTGAGCCCGTATTGACATTCCAAGGGTTTTTTGTTTTACCACCAAACCAAACATCTCCTCTAGCCAAAGCTCCAGAGCTAAGCTTTCCTAACAAAACCGCACCAGCATCTTCAAGTTTTTTTATTACTACTGCTTTTGTTTTTATATATTGATCTTTGTATGGAGCCGCACCCCATGTTGTTGGATAGTTTGGATGAGAAGCCAAATCCTTTACACCATATGGTATGCCATGAAGAGCACCTTTATAGTCTCCTTTTTTAATCTCTTCATCTGCTTTTTTTGCTTGTTTCAATGCCAAATCTTCAGTGAGGGTTACTAAAACATTTAGCGAGGTGTTATGCTTTTTTAATCTTCTTAAGTAAATTTTTGTCAACCTCTCAGAAGTTAAAAGCTGATTTTTTATTAAATAAGCCAACTTATAAACTGGTAAATAAGCAATGTCTTTGTCTTTTTCTGGAACAAGCGTTTTTTCTAAATATATTTTGTTGTCTTTAAGGTTGGTTTTTTTTGTATATTTTATTTCAAATTTTGTTATTGGCTCAACATCTATACCCAAAGGATATCCCCTCATTTTTTTATAACCCTTTAAGTTTCTTTCCAAATAAGGTCTTAATGTATCCAACTCTTCATTTGAAAAAGAGATTCCAAAAACATTTTGTGCCCCTAATAAATCCTTTTTAGTAATCAAAAAACTTTTAAATGCCCTTTTGTAAGCAAATAAAATTGAAACAATAAAGAATAAAACAAGAATTTTTTTTTTGTTAAACATATAATGTTGCTTAAGTTTTTTAATTTACAAAAAACAATTTAATTATTCTAACAAGCTTAAATTTAACAATTGAATAAACCAACCAACCAACTATTTTTATTAGACGCTATGGCTCTTATATATAGAGCCCATTTTGCATTTAGTAAAAATCCAATCGTTAATTCAAAAGGCTTAAACACAAGCGCTATATATGGATTTTTAAACACCTTACTTGAATTGATTAGAAAAGAAAAACCAACACATCTTGCAATTGCTTTTGATACAAAAGCACCAACCTTTAGAACAGAGATTTTTAATGATTATAAAGCTAACAGGGAACGCCAACCAGAAGACATTCAAATAGCAATACCTATAATAAAAAAACTAATTAAACATATGAACATTAAAATTCTAGAAAAGGACGGATTTGAGGCAGACGATGTTATTGGAACAATCGCTTCCCGCTTATCTATTAGTGAGAATACAAATATTTTTATGATGACTCCAGATAAAGATTTTGCTCAACTAGTTTCAAAGAATGTTTTTTTATATAAACCAGCCTTTATGGGTAGGGGTGTTGATATTCTTGGAGAAAGAGAGGTTTTAGAAAAGTTTAAAATAAGTAAAGTAGAGCAAGTAATTGATTTTTTAGGTCTCCAAGGAGATAGTGTCGATAATATTCCTGGGATTCGTGGTGTTGGTCCAAAAACAGCACAAAAGCTTCTAAAGGATTTTGGATCAGTTGAGGGAATAATTAAAAATAAAGATTCAATTTCTGGCTCTGTAGGAAATAAAGTTAGAGAAAACACAGAAAACGCATTAATGTCAAAAGAACTAGCTAAGATTAAAGTTGACGTTCCTATTATTGTTACTCTTAAAGACTTAGAGGTTACAAAACCCAATTCGCAAAAGTTAAACAACCTTCTTGATGATTTGGAATTTAGAACAATAAAAAACAGAATGATTACGCAGGGGCTGTTAACAGAAAAAAAAGAAGAACAACTTGGGTTTTTTTCTTCACCAAAAACATCAATTGATCAAGAAGAGGTTAATTATAAAATTATAAAAGAGAATGAATTAGATTCTTTGGTAGACAAAGTTAAAGAGAGTGAGGAGATGTGTTTTGATACAGAGACATCAAGTTTAAATATTCAAGAAGCAGAATTGGCGGGAATTGCTTTTTCTGTTAAAAGTAAAGAAGCTTATTATGTTCCAACTATTCAAAATACTTCCAAAATATTGAACAAACTAAAACCAATTCTTGAAAACGAAAACATAAAACTAATTGGACATAACCTTAAATATGATATTCAGATTTTAAAAAAATATAATGTGAATGTGTCAGAAAATGTTTTTGATACAATGATAGCTCACTATCTTATTAATCCCGAAGCCAGTCACAAGCTTGATGTTTTATCAGAAAATTATCTTAATCATAAATGCATACCAATTGAAACCCTAATAGGTAAAAAGGGACCAAATCAAAAAAAAATGACTGATTTATCTCCTGAAGACGTTTATAAATATGCTTGTGAAGACGCGGACATAACATTCAGATTAAAAAATGTTATTGAAAAAGAAATAAAAGACCTTGGGATGAATAAATTGTTACAAAACGTTGAAACACCTTTGTTGTTTGTTTTGTCAGAATTAGAAAACAATGGGGTAAAAATAGATACTCATTTTTTAAAAAAAATGTCAGAGGAGCTAGTTGATAAAATATCTAAAACAGAAAAATCAATATATCAATCTTCTGGTGAAGAATTCAATATTTCCTCACCAAAACAACTAGGTGTAATTCTATTTGATAAATTGAAAATTGATGAAAATCCTAAAAAAACCAAGTCTGGTCAATATTCAACAAGTGAAGATGTACTTATTAAATTATCTAAAAAAAATAAAATTGTGGATCTTATATTAGACTATAGAGAGTTTAAAAAACTTTTATCTACTTATGTTGACAACCTTCCGCAAATGATATCTCATAATGACGGATTGATTCACACAGATTATGCACAAGCAGTTACAGCAACAGGACGCCTTAGTTCCAACAAACCAAACCTTCAAAATATTCCAATAAAAACTGAGTTGGGAAGAAAAACAAGAAAGGCTTTTGTTTCAAGAGATTCTGAAAGTTATATTTTAGCGGCAGATTATTCCCAGATCGAATTAAGAATAATCGCAGACTTTAGTGGAGACGCAGAAATGATAAAAGCTTTCAAAGAAGAAAAAGATATTCACAGCACAACAGCATCAAAAGTTTTTAATGTTGATGTAAATGATGTTACTAAAGACATGAGAAGAAGAGCAAAAGAAGTTAATTTTGGTATTATATATGGAATTTCTCCTTTTGGCTTATCTCAAAATTTAAATATACCAAGAGCAGAAGCTAAGGAAATTATTGATTCTTATTTTAATCAATTTAAAAGTGTAAAAAAATATATGGAAACCTCTATAGAACTCGCTAGAGAAAAAAAACATGTTTCTACTATTTTAGGAAGAAGAAGGTATCTTAGAGATATAGATTCTAGAAATTATACTTTAAGAAGTTTTGCTGAAAGAAATGCAATAAACACCCCCATTCAAGGTAGCGCAGCTGATATTATAAAATTAGCGATGATTAAAATATCCAGATGGATGAAAAAAAATAACCTTAAATCTAAAATGATAATGCAGGTTCATGACGAGTTGGTATTTGATGTAAAAAAAAATGAGTTAGAATTATTTCAATCAAATATAAAACCATTAATGGAAAACGTAATAGACATGAAAATCCCATTATCTGTTGATTTTGGGTACGGAAGCAACTGGTTAGAAGCCCATTAGTTATGGAGTTTAAAAAACAAACAATTATACGTGCTCAAAAAAGAATTAAAAATTTAATTCATAACACACCTATTCTTACCTCTGAATCTATCAATAACATCTCTGGAGCAAAACTGTATTTTAAATGTGAAAATTTTCAAAAAATTGGAGCCTTTAAAATGAGGGGAGCTTTGAATGCTGTAATGTCTCATTCTAGTAAAGATATAAAAAAAGGATTTGTAACACATTCTTCTGGAAATCATGCTCAGGCTGTTGCGCTGTCTTCTAAAATTATGAAAACCAACGCTTACATTGTAATGCCTAAAAGCGCCCCCAAAATAAAAATAAATGCAGTAAAAGGATATGGCGCAGACATTACCTTTTGTGAAAACAATGAAAATGCTAGAAAAGAATCTTGTCAAAAATTAATTCAAAAAACAGGAGCTAATTTTATTCACCCTTATGATAATAATAGAGTGATTGCGGGCCAAGCCACTTGCTCTAAAGAAATATATGATATTTATCCAAAATTAAATTTGGACTACATTTTATGCCCTGTTGGAGGAGGGGGTCTTGCTTCAGGAACAATACTATCTACAAATTTTTTTTCACCAAAAACGAAAGTTATTTTAGCTGAACCAAAAAATGCATCTGATGCCTATATGTCTTTTAATGAAAAAAAACTAATCCCAGTTAAAAACCCTAAAACAATTGCCGATGGACTGATGACATCTTTGTCGAACACGACATTTGATATAATACTTGGAGGTGCCGAAAAAATAATAACTGTTTCTGAAGAAGAAATTGTTTTCTCTATGAAATTAATATGGGAAAGAATGAAAATAATTTGTGAACCATCTTGTGCTGTTCCGCTAGCTGCTGTTTTAAAAACAAAAAAAACTTTTAAAAATAAAAATGTTGGAATTATTTTAACCGGAGGCAATGTTGACTTAAAAAACCTTCCTTTTTAATTTCTGTTTTTAAACTTTTCAAAATTGGATTTCAAAACTAATCTCGGAAAATTATTATCAGAAACATCTGTGTCTGCAGTCTCAAGATATGGATCTAGTTTTATATTAATAACTTTTTTGTCTTTA
>MDSY01136201.1_pt1 | contig 18076 bp, 11 predicted proteins | sample 811131 | NCBI WGS metagenome assembly MDSY01 (sample SAMN05326643, study PRJNA326480) | marine metagenome | isolation source: seawater | place: Atlantic Ocean: South West | collected 2010
ATCCGATGCTAGGAGTAAAGCCGTCAAATGAAAATTTAGGGGAATTTTTCCAAGCAAGTACATCTATCCGAGCGCAGAAATGAAAAAGAAGCGGGCTACATATAGAACACGTGACTACTAAATTTACAACAAATCACTGATTGGTGGTCTATTAACAATTCTCTCGGCTTCTTTTGCGGTTTTTTTAAGTTGTTCAGAAACATACGGAGCGCGCGGAATTTGCGCCAAGAGCTCGGCGGTGCGTTTGAAAACTCTCGCAATATCACCCTCTTGCAAAGACGTATCGGTCTTAATCTGCGACCAACTCACCCCGCTCGCCCACTGTTCGAGTAAAGCGGCGAGGTCTTGCGAAAGGCTGAGCGGAGCGTTGTCTATACGAGATGCGTATTGAAGATCGGCAATATCTTCGAGGTCCGGAACGAAAGAGGCGAGTATCGTGTCGAGCTCTTCAGACGGCCCGTAGTACGCGTTGACAGCACGATTCGCATCTGAAGACATCGCGCCGCAAACGCCCGCGAGACTGGTGACGGAGATCGTTTCCGGTAGGGCGCTGAGAACGGTTCCTATCCAAAGTTCGTTTTCGCCTCGGAAAGCCATGCAAACCTCGCCAAACGCGAGAATTTCAATTTCCTCGTCGTCGGTTTCGCTTGTCTTTCTTACTCGTACGAGCGCGTTTCGATGCTCTAAAATATCCACGACGCGCATGAAATCGTCCCATCCCGCGGCAGAATACTCGCGAATTCGAGCTTCTAACTTGCGCGTGCGCTCGCTCAGCTTATCCGACTTTGCTCTTCTTTTCTTTTGTAACTTCATCTCTCGGCGAAGCAATCCTACGTTGCTCAAATCCCCGAGATCGATCTGAATCCCCTCGATTTTTTTCCTCTGCGCTTCGAGGTAACTCGCGGTGTCCGCATCTACTTCAAATATTGAGAAGGCATCGCACGTTCCCGGTAAGTTCGCAGCCGCGGCACTCGTCTTTACGTTTCCGTTTGCACGGTATAACTTGCTCGAACGTCTCCAGCGAATGGATGACTCCGAAGGCGGATTGCCACACGACTCGCGAATTTCTGTGAAAGGCATGGTTTCATTCGAGGAAGCGCCGATATAACTCGTTGAGACGATTTTGTGCGCATCGAATCGATACCACATGCCATCAGCACCTAGACCGGTGAACTCCCCCAACGGAGAAGGTGCTTCTTCCGGCCTTTGTGCGCTGACGACGAGCACAGGAAGCGATCCTCGAAGCTTCCGTCTCTCGATGGTTTCGCGGGAGACTTTCTCGCCGTCCTCGTCCTCGTCAGGATCTTCTTCTGCGATGTAATCGCTCTCAAAAATACCGTCCACGTCCACGTCTTCGTTCGCAAAGAACTCTGTCACGGACTCTTCTTTCTCGACGACGAGCGATCCGTCGTCCAATAATCCAAAAGTTGTTCCTTTCACCGACGATTGCCCAACGAGATCCACTCGCCATCCTACGTCGACTGCGATCATTTTCACCCCTTCCTCTCCGAGCGTCAGCGCATCCCACACGTCTTCACGCATACTCTCCACTTTCGTTTCTTCACTTTGCGACTCTAAAAGCTCTAATAATCCTTGCTCTACGCGTAAGCGTTCTTCTAATTTTACAAATCTGTTCCATTCACTTTCGTCTATGCCATCTTGTATGATTTCGCTTTTACTTTCCTGCGCTTTCAACGCGTTGAGCTTATCCAAGAGGCGATTCAACTCTCGCATTTGACTCAAACGCGCTTTACCACCGAGATAGTTCCCGAAACTTTTCTCTACGATGCTTCGAATTTGATTCAAGGATTTATCGCCCCGTAAAAGATTCAAAACCATGCCGTAACTGATGGCGAATTGCGATTTCAAATTCTCCGGCTCGCCGGAAACCAAACTAAACGCGTCCTCCGGACCATCAAAAGGTGATTGTAAGCAAACGACGTAGCCAACGTCATCGAAACCTCTTCGCCCAGCTCTGCCTGCCATTTGAAAGAACTCGTTGGACGTGAGCGTGCGTGGACCAGTGTCGCCACGTTTACTCAGCGCGCTCATTACCGTGCACCTCGCCGGCATGTTTACTCCCGCGGCTAACGTTTCGGTAGCAAAGACTACTTTCACCAATCCTCTTTGAAAAAGCGCTTCGACTAAACCTTTCCAAGCTGGTAACAACCCAGCGTGGTGCGAGGCGACGCCGCATTTCAAAGGCTCAATCATTTCTTGTCGAACGGCGTCTCTGTTGGAAGCAATGAAAGCGTCAATTTCTTTCGTAATTTCAAGTTGCTCCTCGCGACTGACCAAGCAAGCGCCCGCATCGCGGCACAAATAGTCAACCGCTTGGTCGCACCCTTTCCGAGAAAAGATAAACCAAACCGCGGGAAGCATGTCTGCAGAAATCAATTGGCCTACGGCGGTTTCGACGTGAGGCACGAGCCTTCGACGCATCGACTTTTGGTCGTTATCTCGCCTGCTGTTATTATTATTATCATAGTTGTTGTAATAACTCTCCTGATCGCCGCCGTATCGCGAAGAACTCTCCTGAATCCCCTCCTCCGTGAATGGATACAGCTCCGCGTTCATTTTCGTACCTCTGGAGTTTAATAAATAACCTAAACCTGGCCAGTCTCTGTTTGGTTTCATGGAATAAAACCAATTCAGAGGCACCGGCCGGTAATTCGAAACTAACGTTTTGCACTGGACGCTTTTCAACTGTTCGTTTTCATTTTCTTCGGCTCTTTCGTTGTCGGCACCATTCCTTCGCACTTCTTCTATCCATCCGGATAAATCGTCCGGATTTCCAATCGTCGCAGACAAGCACAACAGCTGAATATTCGATGGACAATATATAATCGTCTCCTCCCAAACGGTCCCTCGATACGCGTCGCCTAAGTAATGGACCTCGTCGAGAATAACCACCCCTACGTCATCCAATCGCTTATCCATGTCTCCTCCAGCCGCGCTCGAATACAACATATTCCTTAAAATTTCCGTCGTCATCACCATAATTTCTGCTTTTTCCGCGTTGACTTCCACGTCGCCAGTTTTCAACCCGACTTTTCTTTTGCCAAACATCTTTTGAAACTCTCGCAATTTTTGATTAGAAAGAGCTTTCAGAGGGGTGGTATATATCGCTTTCTTGCCTCTCATCAAAGCGTTCATGATGGTCGTTTCGCCAATAAGTGTTTTACCAGATCCGGTAGGAGCGCTAACGACTAAAGAGTGACCATCAATGAGCACGCGAGTGGCTTCTCGTTGGAATTCATCCAGTGGAAACTTGTAGAAACTCTCCATCTTTTCGAGTATTTTTTTCCCCTCTTCCTCTTTAGTTGATGATGGTGACGACGACGAAAGAAAAAAGCTTTCGAAATCAAAGTCGACGGCGGCTTCGTAACTGTTGTTGCTGTTGTTGTTTACGCTATCTTCATTGATATCATTTTCATAAATTGGTTCGTACTCGAATATCGTCGCGTCTATTTCATTGCTATCGTTCGATGAAGAAGGTGAAGGAGAAGCTCGAAGTCGAGTACAGTTGTTGTTACTCTCAAGATGATGTTTTTGTTTTCGATGATGTTTTGAAAGTTGACGACGATAACCACGACGGAGGTCGTGATGAGAGGTGGAAGATGAGTGGTACGAAGTAGTAGTCATCGAAGATGGAATGCATCTATCACTACGAGTACTATAACTTGACGACACCCCCATTGTCATATTCCCCGTCTTCATCAATACCGCGCCCGTGTTTCGTATCAACGAGTGTGGTGATTATTCTAAAAAGTTGTACCTGTACGACGAAAACTAGAAACGTCAAAAATCGCCCCAACGCAAAAAATGTCGCGCATCGTTTCGCCAACCTGTTCTTCTTCGTTCCGCCGCGGCGCGAACGTTTGCGCATCGACGAATGTACCAGAAACAAACAACAAGAAGAAGAAGTTACCAACGCCACAGAAGAGAAGAGACGTGCTAATCGGTTTAAGCGGGGCATCCTTGCTTTCTCACGCTCCTTATTCTTTTTCATCCATAGAACAACAACAACAACAACAACCTTTAACAGATATCGGAGAACTTGGTTTGGGATGTTGGAGTTGGGGGAACTCGTTCGTCTGGGGATACGAAGAATCTATGGACGATGAATTGCAGCGCGTTTTCAACTTAGCCGTGGACAGAGGAGTGCGCCTATTTGATAGCGCAGACTCGTACGGCAAAGACGGTCGGAGCGAGCAGCTGTTAGGTAAATTCATCAGAGAGTATCCAGGCGACGACGCGAAGAAGAACGAGATCATTTTGGCGACGAAGTTTGCGCCATACCCGTGGCGAGTAACATCGAGCAGTTTTGTGAATGCGGCGAAGGAAAGTGCAAAGAGGTTTGGGAAAGAGAAGATTGATTTAGGACAGTTGCATTGGTCCACTGGGAACTATCAACCACTTCAAGAAGGCGCTCTGTGGAGCGGCATCGCAGACGCGTACGAGGAAGGGATCATAGGCGCGGTTGGATTATCTAATTATGGTCCCAGGCAATTACAAAAGATTCACAAATATATGAGTTCAAGAGGCGTAAAGATTTCAACGCTGCAAGTGCAGTATCATCTCTTATCTCGATTCCCGGAGCTAAATGGAACAAAGGAAACGTGCGACGAGTTAGGTATAAAACTGATTGCATACAGTCCTCTCGCGCTCGGGTTGTTGACGGGGAAATATAGCGTGGAGAATCCACCGCCTGGATTGAGAGGCCAAGCGTATAAAGGCGTGCTGCCACCGTTACCGACTCTCTTGGAAACAATGAGAGAGGTTGGGGATGCGCACGGAGGAAAATCGCTTCCGCAAGTCGCTCTCAATTGGTGCATGTGTAAAGACACGGTGCCGATTCCTGGAGCGAAGAACGTGCGGCAGTTGGAGGATAATCTTGGCGCATTAGGTTGGCGATTAAGTGCGGCTGAGGTTGCCGAATTGGACAAGGCTGCCGAAAAAGTAGGCGTGTCGACATCGCAAAACATCTTCCAAACAGCTTGAATTTCATCCCCTATATGATATTGCCTTCTTAATAAGTTCTTATTTTTAGATTTATGAGCACGCCCGTATACGACAGATTTAAAATGACAAATTAGCGCACCAACTTGCACAGATACACGAACACCACAAATCAGAACGACTCGACTCTCTATCCTCTCCGTAAAAGAAAAACAATGCATCAAATAATAAAGGAAAATGTGCTCTTTCTTACGTAATTAAACACGTCTTCATTCTTCGTTCACGTTCCGTTTCTCTTGCAACCTTCTCATCACAAGACAGAAAGAAATTGCTTTTTTGCGGAGAACAAGAAGACAAAAACAATACCAAACGAAAATGCGCGAGCGCGTGAACAAAGCGAAAGAGATCGAAGATTCGAACAGTCCCTTCACAAGTATGGACGTAGAAAGTGGCGCAACAATGATATCGAGAAACAAGCAACATCGCGGAATAAACACTATAGTCGTGCCGTGCTTGAACGGGAATGGTTTCATATTTCGCGTTCCAAAGTTTTTCCTCTGGTTGTTCAGAAGAAACGTCAACATGAAACGAAGATATCTGTTGGCGCTTGTTTTAATAATCGTATTCGTCCTGTCTTCATTCTGTGGGATCGATGGTTCAAAGTGCGCAAAGACGAAATTGAAATCGTTGATGGGTAATAGTAGACGATTCCAAGTGCACAAGCACGACGCCGCCGTCGACGCGATGATGTTGAAACACGTTCGAGGGCGTAATTCTTCCTATGCTTCTATTTCTTCTTTTCTTACTGAGAATAGTAACAACAACAACAACAACAACAACAATAACAATATCGCCAAACGCGTTGGTATTCCCAAACCAAGAAAACCAGACGCCGAGCGGAGATTGGAGCGACGATTTGGACAACAAAGGAAAATACCTCGGATTGTTCATCAAACGTATTGGTCTCGAGAAGGGATTCCAGACGAGTTGAGAAAGATTTCAGAAACGTGGAAATCGATGAATCCAGAGTACGAGTATAAGTTCTACGACGACAAAGCGTGTTTTAATTTTGTCGAGCACGAATTCCCGGAGTACTACGACGCGTACGTGAATTTACCAAAAAATGTCGAGCGAAGCGACTTTTTTAGAATTCTGGTCGTTTTACGGGAAGGTGGCGTGTACGCGGATATGGATGCTGGTTGCGTGAAACCCATCGATACGTTCATTTCACCGACAGATGCACTGGTTGTAGGATGGGAAAATGAATGCGCGACGGACGAGCGCGCGTATTCCAGGCATTTTGCGAGAAAGCGGCAAATCACCAACTGGGTTTTCGCCGGCGCCCCGGGTCATCCAGCGTTGAGAGAAATGGCCAATCACGTCAGAGAGCATGCCAACGCACAGTTCATGAACAACACGAATAGGAATACTTTAGAAAAAACGGGACCAGGTGCGTTCACCGATGCTATAATGCACGCGTACTGGGAAGATTACAATAATGAGGACGATAAATGGACGATAAAAGTGTTGCCGCGAGTCGCTTTTGGGACGCATCCTTCCGAAAGTGACTCGGAAGACGGACTCAGTCAAAAAGAAGAGAAGAACGTTTTTGTGGCGCATTACTTTTTAGGCTCGTGGAAGAAAGATTGGGGCGCATACGGGAGAGATGGCGTGTTGAATAAAATAAACTTGATCGCTCACTCGGTCAAAGGAACGCTGCCAGAATATCGAGAGTCGCTCGTAAAACTTGATCCTGGTTTTAAAAAAATGCAGCACCAGGACGAGAGGTCGCAATATCCAGTTACTGCTTTATTCGATCCACCTTTTGAAGTTATCGTAGGCGGTATGGTACCAGGTAGCAATGGCGACGCTTACAACAGAAGCGATACCGGGAACGGCTTCTTTCTTGACGATTTCTTGTACGATGATTTCAGTGTTTCAAGTATGAGCGCGCAGCTAACCATCCGTGGCGAATATCAACCCGGTACTTCGCTGAGAATTCGAACCTCACCGACGAGCGTAGAAGCTCTTATAAATGTTCTAGAAAGGAACCTCCCGCTCCGCTCTCGTCTTGCGCCTTACAAGCAAGATCCCAAAGAGGAAGAGAGAGGGTTTTTAATCGATATTGGTGCCAACGTCGGATACTTTTCGCTTTGCGCGGCTGCTCGAGGTCATAAAGTGCTCGCGTTTTCGTCGCTAACGACGAATTTTATTGTTTCGGATATGTTGCAGAGTGCTATTGCGCGAAATCATAACGGCGATTTGGTCAAACACATAGATGACATGTATCCCTCGTTTTCGGATGCAAAAACTTCCTGTTCGAGATTAGCGACGAGCGATGAAGAACGCGACCGTTGCGAGCACACCGCATTTAGCGCACTAGACGATATTCTATTTCTTCACGAACGCGAGAGTGTTGGTAAGCTATTGGGTTTGAAAAAAGGTCAGCGACGACGAGTTGCGATGCGGATTTCAGCAACTCGGAGAATAGCACGACCTTTAGCTGGGAGCTTGCGATTGTTTGATAGTCCTACTCTGCGTCCAAATGTACTTTTAATAGAACTCGCCGATGGCTGCAACGTGCACGATGAGGAAGATACGGGAAATAGTCTTGACCGTAAGGATGATTTGCACGGCGATGCGAGCAATCTCGAGGCACTTAACTACCTTAAGAACAAACTCGAATACGCCGAAATCTACCACGCAGGTCCCGTGTGCGACAGTTATGGATCTGATGCAATTACAAATGTCATGGAAGATGGTTCTACAGGCATTTGGTGTGAAGTTCACGACGCAGACCGTGTATTTCAAGATCTCACGACGCTTTTAAAGGAAGATGGTGCTATAGAAAATATTCTTTTTGTTCGCGCGTAGAGTAGTAAGCGACGCAAACAAGTTTTAGACTTAGTATTTAGTAGAATTAACCTGATGTACTACTGAGGACCACCACAGCGGCGCAGCGCGTCGTCGTAATGAACTTACAATCGAGAACAACTTTTTGAGAAATAAATCTATACCGTTACATCCTGTTGCCGTCTATTTCTCCTCCTAATATCTACTGGAACTCTCAGCACCGGAGCTTTCCTGCTAAAGTCGCGCACGATCTCGTTGACTAAAGCGTCTACAAATGCGTTTACTTCTGCTTTTTCTCTAGCATTTCTCGCTACTTCGAGAGCAGCTTGATCTCTTCTCCTTTGACGATCTTCTCTCCAAGCTTTCTTCTCGTCTGCAATTCTTTTCTTCTCTTTCATTTCTCTCTTCTTTTCATCTTCCAACTTTTCTTTTTCCTTGCGAAGTTCTTCCAGCTTTACTCTCAAGAGTTCAGCCTTTTCGCGCTGTTTCTTAAACGCGATCTTTTCGAGTCGCTTTTTTTCTGCAAGATCGCGTTCTTTCTCCTCTTTACGTTCTCTGTTCCTTTTCTGTAGCGCAGATTCTTTTGCCGCAGCTTTTACAACGTCGACAAAGTTTATAAGCTTAGTTGGTTTCTTTTCCTTCTTTGAAGTTGTCACCGGGGTGGCGGTTTTTGTACGACCGCAGTCACTCTCACCGTTGCTTACTGGTATCGAGGCAAGTATTTCTCTCTCTTTTACCTTTGCTTGCGTCGCCAGCATCTTTGCACGTTTCCACGCCGCGTTCGAGGCACTGCGCACAGTAGCAGCGATGAGCGCCTCCAAAACCTCTTCAATTGTGAGCACCGTTTGCGCGTCGACATCTTTTTCTCTCACCGCATTCATGTACGACGGTCTTTTTCGTTCACGCCGCGAACGCGGACTACGCCTCTGAAATGAAGATGGATTTGATTTCTTCGTTTTTTCCGTCATGTTGTCGCTGTTTTTGTTCTATCTATCTTTGGTGGTGTTCTCTCGCGAAAGAACTTGTCTCTTCGCCTCTTTTGCTCGCGAAGTGAGCAACATTCGTTTGGCGTTGGCTTCTTTCTCCTCCTTCTCCTTCTTCTCTTTCGCTTTCCTCTCTCGTTCTTCTCGCCGAGTTTTCGCTCGCTCTATATCTCGCGCACGTCGTTCGCGTATCGAGGAGGAGGACTTTATTGATGATGATATCAATAATGATGTTGTCGAATGCTTTGCTCTACTCGATGACGAAGAGGTTGACGCGTTCGTTTGTACCCGTTCGTCTTGTTCGATTTTAGTCCGCGTATTTTTGCCTCCTTCTCTTTGATGTCCTTTTTGTCGTCCCCTAATAATAGGGGAGCGCGCGAATGAGGAGGATAACGATGCTGTCATCATCGTAGATTCGATACCGCAGGTAGTTACATTCTTCTTGTCTTTCATGCTTTTACACGCTCGAACTCGTTTGCAGCACTCTTCAATCGCCTCAGAGTCGCGCAAAGCGGCTCGTGAAACCGTCGCGTCGTTGAGCTTGCACCCCTCTCGCAAATATTACGCGTGTTTCAGAAGTCGTCGGAGAGAAAAAGAGAAAGACGGGGAGGATGTCTTTGAATAAGGTAAATCATCGGCATCATCACCCTCTAATAATGCGAGCAGTTCGTCCATTATTATATATGAGCGCGGCGGTGAGCTGAATCTGTGCGCGCGCGAATGAAAGGAAGAGAGAAGAAAGAGGTTTTCGCAAACCAAATTCACCTATTTTTAGCTCCTTTTTGGATGGATGCGTTTTTTTCGTCTCATGAGAGAAATGATTTGCTCGAAGCTTTTTAAAAATCACCTTTTACCTCACACTTCTCAACTCAACGACGATATGAAGCTCGTAATAATCGCCAACAATCCGAGCGGTGCGCAAGCAGAGGTACAGAAAGCGCTGCTGAGACGATTCGAAGAATGTTTGCGTGCTGAAGAGAAAAGAGGTGAAGAAGAAAGAGAAGAAGAAGAAAATGCAATCGTCGTCGGCCTTCCCCGGCACTTCGAGTTGGCAATACCTACTGCCACCGCGCATAAAGGCGTTGTCGTTCTCGACGTCTCGCACGAGAATCTCGTAACTTCGTCGCCATTGGAATGGATGATAAAGAAGAACCTGGCGTTTAAATACGCAAATAGGATTATGCCTATCGATGAAACGTTTTCCGTTTGGGATGAAGAAATTGGAGAAGAAGCGTTGAGAGAAAAAGTCAGAGACTTTATTCGAAGAAAAAAGCGGAAGAATGTCATCATCGGGAATACCATTATTTGGTGCCGTCGAGATGATTTACCGAAGAGCAACGATATAAAGCTCACAGACGAGAAGATGTTGCGAAGAACGCTGGAGAGCGTATTGGATGAAAAAAATGGAAGACCGGAACTATTAGCAACGAAGGTTGAGAGCGACGTTCTCGTCGTGTCTCATTTCCGTTCTGGTACGAATCAGCGCGCGCCAACGTTCGGGCTAGCTTTAATACCTCGAGAATATTGCGAAAAGATGAAAAAAGGAGATTCATTAGAAGTGAGAAGATTTTTGAAACCAAACGATGTAGATAGAAGAGGAGAAAACGGGAGAAAGGAGAGAAGAGATGCACCAGATGCGAATGCTGTTCCGAAAGAAAATAGTTCGGCCAACTCGCAGTGTCAACTGTGCGAAAGATTTTTCATGTCGCGAAACGCGGTTTTTCGGCACCTCGACGCGTGCGATAAGAATCCTTTGAATAGTTACAAAGAAGATAGTAGTAGTACAATAGCAAATCACGATAACGTTCCGATATTAACATCATCGAGTTGCGTGAAGCATGAAAAGAAGCGCAAGCGAGAAGAAAAGCCACCCCCATATTCAAACGCGGATGTTTGGTTCGGTGGATTTCCGAAAGAACACGCGACGATGAAAGGACTTTCTCAACTCCTTTGGAATCTGAATCTGAATTTGAAAAGTATCCAGGCGCCGAAAGTGTTGTGGATTTGTAAAAAAGGATGGCGAGCAAAGACGAAGAATAAGGAATGGCTCTCGTATGCGTTTCTGAGATTTCGCGATCAAGCAGAAGCAGAAACGGCAATTACAGTTTTAAACGGCATCAATACGAAGTTTGGCAGCGATTCTTGCTATGCTGGTGATTGCAGTAACGAATATCGTCTCAAAGCAAACGCGCGTTCGAAAGAAAAGCACGTATTGGATGTCTCTGCAACGCGTTCGGTGGAGAGGAACGCGGATCCCCTAGAAAAAAATATATACTACGCGTGGCTTCGCGAAGTGCGCGATGAACGCGGTGACGAGACTGGAAAGCACATGGAAATGCAAGAATGTGCGGAGCATCCAGAAACGTATTCGTGGTTGAATTATGACAGTGGACGTGAATTGATAGACGTGCAAGGAGTGCCGGTTCCTGAGGATATGCTCACAAGGCTGTTGAAGTGCTTACAAGACTATCGGTGGTCGGCTCTCTCGCATCGGCCGTCGATGGAATCTCAGCATTATCTTGTTTTAAAAAGAAAGTCAAAGGAAACTAGCAACTGTGCGACGAAGATCTCAGAAGATGATGTTTTGCGCGCTTGTTGCGAAGATATCATGGTTAACTTCGCCGAAAAGGATTTCGAGTACGATTCCTTGGCGATAACGAAGAATTTCGTCGCGTCGCCGCACGTCGATAAGGACGATATGAGTTATCAGTTTGCTTTGTCCTTGGGTGACTTTGATTCGGGTGGAGAATTAATGGTTGAAAACCGCCTCGGGACGAAAAGGTACAGAGTAAATACCAAAAATAGAATAGCAAAGTGTGACGGTCGATCGTGCCATTGGGTTCGCGGATATTCGGGTGATAGATATAGCGTGATTTGGTACGTGAATGACAAGAAGAATTTCACTCCACAAACGTTCGATGTCGACGAATGTTTTCAACCCTTTATTTCGAACGACAGAGAAGAAGGCAGTGGTGGTGATGATGGTGGTGGACTTTGGGACGACGAAGGCGTTTACGATAGACCTTGGCATTAATTAATCCCACATGATATGGATATCTTTACAATCGAGACGTAAATATTGATTCTCCGGGTGAGAACGAAAAGGCTTCGTTCAGCGCAGCACCCAACTCATCGAGATCTTTCATCGTATGCATTGCGTTTATTGCCAAACGAATAACGCACTCATTATCAGGAACGGTGGGCGGACGAATCGCGGGCGCGTGAAAGCCGCGAAGCAAGAGATGCTTCGCCACGCGCAAAGCCGTCTGTTCATCACCGCAGAATATAGGCACGATGTGTGAGTCTCGGATATCAAACGCGCTTTGCACGCATCCAGATACAATTTTATTCTTTTTAACCGTCACTGCGTTATTGCTGTCATGCTTCGATCGCAAGACATCGTTGTGAAAATAATGCACATTTCTCCATAACTTATTCGCAAGATCTGGTCTTTCGAGCGCGATATCCAGAGCTTCGATTGCTGCGACAACGATTGGCGCAGGTAGCGATGTCGAGTAAATTTGTCCGCGACCTCTGGAAAGGAGAATCGATTTCATTTCTTCCGAACAGCAAACGAATCCACCGTGTGCACCAATCGCTTTGGACAGCGTTCCAATTGCAATATCAACATCATTTTGCGCGTCCTGTGCTTCCGCGAGCCCACCTCCAAATTCGCCGTAGACGAGTGTCGAATGCGCCTCGTCCACAATTAACAAGAACGGATAATTCTTCTTCAAAGAACCTAAACGTTTTATATTGGCAACATCTCCGTCTATGGAGAAAATTGCATCTGTGACGACAATCTTACGTTTCGCTGAGGACTTTTTCAGCCTCGCTTCCAAATCGTCGTAGTCTAGGTGTTTGAAGATTGAAACGCGCGCCTTGGCGAGTCGACATCCGTCTACGATGGACGCGTGGTTGAGCGCGTCGCTAAATATCTCAACCTCTAACGCTGAGGAGTCTACATTTGCTACTCTATCATTGAAGCTACTGTCATCATGTCTCTTTATAAATACACTTTCTGCTAACGTTTGTAGAACTGAAATGTTCGCGGCGAAACCCGTGGGAAACAACACGCAACTGCTCTTCCGTTCTAAATTTGCCAACTTCTCTTCGAGCGCTCGATGATAATTCGTGTATCCAGCTATGAGCTGGGACGCGCGATATCCCGCACCAAATTCTAAAGCGGCGCGTGCAAACGCCCGACGAACGCGAGCGTTCGCGCTCAATCCAAGATAATCGTTCGACGAAAAAAGAGTAACGACTTTGAAGGAGTCGCTTTTCGTTGAAGAATCGGTTGTTGTTGTTGTTGTTGTCGATGATGATGATGATATTCCTGAGCTGCTTCCATTATTAAGCCATCTCTCGTACGTTTCCTTGTCTACTCGAGCGCGCACGGAATCAACCGAAACTGTTGGTACATCGCTTATGTTACTCTTGCTCGCATCTCTTCCTGTATCGTAAAACTCTTCAACACCTAATTTGGTTTTTAACGAAAGTGGTTTCAAGTCTCGTAACAACCCTCGAGATTTAAGATGAGACAGAGTCTCTTTCATCCATATCGTCCAAGGTTCTGATACAAACGCCACATATGGAGAGGAGGAGGAGGAGGAGGAAGTATTAGACCGAAAAGGAGGAAGAGGAGGAGGAGGAGGAGGAGGAGAAGTCATAATTTATTGTGGCGTGCAAGTGACTGCGAGTGGATTTTTTCCTCTCTGAACTCTTTTTGTCTTTTTACTCCTGCTTCAAATTTGCACACACACGTCAAAACATCAAAACGTGAACAAAAACGGGTTGGAAAGAAGAAGAAGAAGAAGAAGAAGAAGAAGAAGAATGGTGATGGCCGATGACACTGTAAACACAGACTTTGTTGCTCCATCGACATCAGCGAAGCGTCCCGCGTCCCCTACTACGGATAATCTTCAACAACAACAAATCGGTGACGCGAGTAGAAATAAAAAACAATACACCAAAAACGAAGAAGAAGAAGAAGATTTCAAAAATCAGACGATAATCCGCCGGCTCGTTGAGAACTCAATCGGTAACATTCTCGTACAAAATGGAGAGGGAAAAGAACAAAAAACGAATATTATCGCGCCGCACGTGAAGGAAGGCTCCAGAATTGAAATTCGTTGGGTGATTCAGAATACGCTTTCAGACGAGGAAAATGTAGTAAAAACGAACAGCGAGACGAAAAGAATAAAAGAAGAGATTGTCTGGTGGGGCGCCACGGTCACAAAGCGAAGAGAAGAAGACAATACCGCCACCAACAGTAAGAACGACGTGTGTGATATCCTTTACGACGCTCGAACGGAAGAATTTCCAGCGGAAGCGGGTAAAATTGTGTTAATGTCCGAACACGAGTGCTCGGACGGCGACGACCCAAGTATGAAATTTTATTGGAGAAAGGAAGGCGATTCTACTTTTTACGTAGAGGATGAAGGAGAGGATGATGTGGATGAAGAAATGACGATGCAAGACGTGCTCGAGTATCAGACGAAAATTGACGGAGATACCGGAGATGGAGATACATTAGCGAACGCGAGCGAAAAGGCGTTTGGGACGTTGCCGATGGACCAACAACTCAGATTAGCTACTGGGTTCGCGCAGATGAAAGGGAAGTTAATGGAGAAATTACGTGAGATTTCGGAAAGGAACGGTGCTGGATACACGGTGACAAAGGATGACATGGAGCGCATAATGTTGGAGTTGAGAAACGAATCGTAATTTGAGACGTTGCACAACGTGGGGTAAAAATATTAGGTACATCATACTCTTTGTCTTGCGCTTTAAAATCTACGTCTGTTCCCATTCTTTGAAGCGCCGCCTTGGGCTCTTCGTTTGTTTTTAACAATAAGGCCACCTTGGCCGCCGGATTTGAAGTCACTTTCTTGCTTTTCGAGGAATGATAACACTTCTTTGTGTTTTACGTCTCTTTCCTCGGCTTCTGCAGCTTTTTCTTGCTCGCGCGCGTGATGCATAAACTGGTTATCTTTGCGAAGCTCACGCACGGTTCCTCTCGCTTCTTTTCGCAACTCTTTCTTGAGCTTTCTGTTTTCCGCACGTTCCCTATTCGGATCGTAATCGCGTCCTTTCTGAAAGCCATCTTCTTCGTACATTGGATTGAACTGTTTAATAGCTTCAACCGACTTCGTGTGCCAAGCGAGCGAGAGGCGAACGCTACTTTTCTTCGTCTCGCAAATTTCGTTATGCATCGTTTCGCACATTTTCAAAATGCCGTCGTACACCGCACCGTCTTTTTTCCCGAACGTTTTTAACGAACGCATTAATCTGTTCAGCGCGACTTGCACTTTCTGCAACATTTCTGGCGCGCATGCTACTTTTTGGACGGGTTTGATGAGATTTCCGAGCGTCGAAATCGCATATCGAAGCATTGCCACGCGTTCGTGGGCAGCTGATTCTGCCGCTGCTTTTGTTTTCTTTCGATGTCGTGACGACAACAACTTCGCCAGAGACAGCACTTCAATCGTCTCTGAGGATGACTTTTTCCCGTTCCCTGTATGTGCAAAGGGCCGCAACCATGATCCACCACACTGCTCTTGAAGATGCATAGGTAATCCTTCGTTCCATGTTTGTTTGCACTTCTCATTCTCAGCTGAGGCGTGGACCATAGCAGTGAGTAAATTGAGAGCCTCTGGAAAAATGCGCATGGCAGGAACGACGTACGCGCTCGCGAGAGCACATAAAACCACCGCACAATTTGCGTCGTTGGTTGATCGAACGGCGCAATGTGAGAGCACGTTTCCTATGTACAACGACGCCGGCGTAGTGACGGCGTGCTGCTTATCCGTAGAACTGAAGATATCCGCAAATAATCCAAGAAGTAATATTGTCCTCGCCGGCGGTAAACCAGTTTCGCCCAATCGCAAAGCTTTTTGCAACCTCTTGCCCATCTTTTCAATGCGCGCTTTCGCTGCAGTGGCGGCATAAAACGGAACTTGCGTTGCGATTTCAGAAATGTGCTTTGTGATAACATTCAAATCTGCGACTGGCAAATTATCTTTGCCGCATAACGTTTCAAAACGTTGAAGTAAAAGTCCGAGAAGCATTTGAATTTTTCGTCTATTTTCAGTCGCTAAAGTTGGTGCGTTGCACACGCGCATGCGAGTAAGCACAATCGAAACTTCATCAGAAGTGTACTTAGTTAAGAGAGTTTCGAATGCTTCAAACGTTTCGGGAACATCAAACGTATACGGAATTTCTGACGAGCCTGCTTCCATTGCTTCTTCAGCGCGAAGAAGATCATCTCGAGCTTTGGCATCCTTCTTCTTTTTTACTTCTTTGGATTTTTTCAGGGCATTGTCGTCGTCGTCGTCATCATCGCTGACTTCTTTTGAATCATCATCGAAAAGAATTTCTCTATTCATGATATCATCATCATCGTCATCGTCATCGTCGTCGTCGTCGTCGTCGTTTCCTGTGCCCTCATGAATCTCTGCACTCTTCTCTGCTTTCTTCTTGACTTCTACTCCATCGTTGAGAATCCCGAGTTCTCTTAACCGATTTTTACCTTTTTCTAGTTTCTCATCCATCTTGTTCGCTTCTTTGCGGAACTTTCCAGTCTCATCTAAATCGTCGACGTCGTCGTCGTCACTTTCGTCTGAATCTTCCTCGTCGTCTTCATCTTCGTCTTCTTCTTCCTCAAAAATTTCATCGTCGTCTTCGCCGAGCTCAAAATCGTCATCGAGATCTTCACCGCCTACTCTCGCTGTCGAAAGTTGACCACAACTTTCTCCATTCTCTTTTTCTAATTTGCGCGCTTTGTGTCTTCTCAAGGCGTACCCTCCTAAGGGTGCATCCTCGTCCTCGCCGTTCCTTCTCTCGTCGTCCTCGTCGTCCTCCGAGAGATCTCCTCGCATACGCTTCAATCTCGCGCGTTCAGCTTCCTCGAGCTGTCGCTTTTGTCTCGCTTCGATTTGCTCTGATGTCTTTTCCCTTTCCGCGGCATGAGCTCTCGCATCTAAAGCTAATGATTTCGCAATCTTATCGTAATCACTTTTCGTATCGTCTTCTTTCGGTAATCCCGATTGCAAAATGTTCAAGGAAGTATTTTTGTTTGTTGGTTTCAAATGACCGACTGCTTTTCGCAGCGCGCCTTGTAACAAACCGCCTTGACTGATGACTCTAAAATCCGCGTCGAGTTTATCCAAAAGTTCTTCATCGTCGTCGCGTTGTTTTGCTTTCTCGGCTTTATACATTTTACTCTTCGCGATGAGTTCGTCCATGACTTCCTTTTTCGTTTTTCTTCTCTCCATACCTGTATCTTCGTCGCCGTTTTTATCGCCGTCGTCGTCATCGTCATCGCCATCCTCGGCTGTGCTCTTTCTTTCTTTCCGTCGAAATCCACCGGTATTATCATCATCATCACGTCCATTTTTGTTGTCGTCAAAATCGCCTCCACCAAAATGCATTCTTCGCGTCATTTCTTCGTTCATCAATCGTCTCGTGCCGTCCTCGTCGTCAGAATCCGAATCGAACTTTGCGTTTGCTATTCTCCTTTCATTCAGAGGTTTACCGAGATGCGTCAACATCAAATTTCCCTTATTGATACTGTCGCCAGTGTCCTCGTCTTCATCGTCGTCGTTCTCGTTTCCTTCGAGCGAATACGTATTCTTTCGCTTCTTTCTCAGTTGTCCCAATCGCGCTCGCGCCAAGCGTCCGATTGACTTTTCCTCCTGCGTCAAGTTGTTGTCCAACTCTCCGAACCGTAAATCTACGAAAGCATTCGCTTTTCCGCTCAATTTGTGTTCCACTAACAAAGTTCTCTCCCGTCGTTCGAATCCTTCCCTTCTCGCTTTCAAAACGTTCCCGCTTTTTCCTTTGATTTTCCGTCCTAAAATCTCGAATTTTTGCTTTGAACTTTTTCTATCGAAAACGGAAGCGTTGTCTTCGGCTTTTTTGTTGTTTTCCCAATCGCTCGCTCCTGCTCCTCCTCCGCCGGCTTCGAAATGCTTGTACTTCTTCACGCGAGGGTTGGACGGTTTCGACGGTTTCTTCTTCTTTTTCGCCATGGTATTTATTCCGACGAATCAAGCGTCGAAGTAGAAGAAAAGGGTTGTCGTGTGTTTCTCGAGTCTGCCGAATGGAAGGAGTTTCCGAATACACAAAACCAGGTCGTCCAAATGTGGAAGCACTGCTCGCTCTTTTGTTGTTGTTGTTGTTGTTGTTGTTTGTGGTAGTACTTCTTACGACGGTGCGGTTTTATTATATAATATACACCACGAGGTGGAGGAGGAGGAGAAGAAGAAGTAGAAGAA
>MDSY01125577.1_pt1 | contig 18065 bp, 14 predicted proteins | sample 811131 | NCBI WGS metagenome assembly MDSY01 (sample SAMN05326643, study PRJNA326480) | marine metagenome | isolation source: seawater | place: Atlantic Ocean: South West | collected 2010
CGATCAATCAAGCAGATCTTGAAATAGACCTAGACGTATCCAATTTTAATGATGCGGTGAACGCCACCTCACCACGACCGTTAATTGGTAGCTATGCCGATCTTTATCAGCCTTCCCAACACCACCACAGCAGCAACAGGGACTCGATGCCGGACCCCAATGAAGACTTATCATTAGAGGACTATTTTCAACGATTTGTGATGGACAACCAAGAGTCAATGAACGAAACCGAACTGGCGAAAAAACTAGGTATTAGCAGAAAATGCCTTTGGGAGCGTCGTCAACGATTTGCCATACCTAGAAATAAAGCCAATTCGAAGTAAATCACGCAAAAACCCGCTAAGTGCAACCTTAATAAGGCTTATCGAGGTCTATTTAGGCCCCATCAAGCACCCGTTATCCAAGCCAAAGGAATAATCGTTACCATCAAAGGTCACGGGCCGGATAATTTGTGGAAAAGTAACACTTTCGAGAGTCAATGTGTAACACACGTCAACTGAAAACACAGAAGAAGCGGCGCGAAAATATCCAAGTTGTTGTTTTATATATTAAAAATAAAGTTGGCATATCACGTGCAATTACTATGTCAATAATAATAATAATACCTAGCAACAAATAATAATAATAATTAGACGCTAACAATAAAAATAATAAACCAACTACAACGAGAACAAGGCCTGGATGGGGAGTTTACTCCCCATCATCATTCTCTTTTATTCCGATCCTCATCCGCTGTAACCTCTTTTACTGCCACAGTCTATGGTAAACTGTTATCATTAAATTGATCTCTACGCTTATGTTTTAAAGCAATCTGCCTTAACAATGCGCTATAACTGCTCGAGGTTATACAATTTAAAAATGGCTAATTATCGTCATTATCGATTAAACGTAGCTTAGCTAATCAATTAGGATTTACATGCTCAAGCAGTTATTCAAATCATTAAAGGGCAAGAAAACAAGCGCTATTGCTGTGCAAACGCCGCTTGCGGAATCGCCCGTCACCATCAGCCGAGACGAGCACACTATCTCGCGCAAACAAATCAGTAAGAATGCCCTTAATGTGATGTATGAACTCACCCGAGCTGGTTACCAAGCCTATTTAGTCGGCGGCGGTGTCAGAGACTTGCTGCTAGGCTTATCTCCTAAAGATTTTGACGTGGCGACCGATGCAACTCCAGAGCAAGTTAAGCAGCATTTTAGGCGTGCCCGCATAGTGGGTCGTCGCTTTCGAATTGTGCATGTGCGATTTGGTCGAGAAATTATTGAAGTCACCACTTTTCGTGGTAACCACAACCAAGCCGATGACGGCAAAACCCCTCACATTGATAAAACGCAAGTCAACGACCAAGGGATGCTTCTCCGCGATAACGTGTATGGCTCACTGCATGATGATGCAATGCGCAGAGACTTCACTATTAATGCACTGTATTACAGCATCGAAGGCTTCACTGTTCTTGATTACGCCAATGGAATGCAAGATTTAGCCGACAAAAAAATCCGAATCATTGGCGATGCAGCACAACGGTATGCTGAAGATCCCGTCAGAATGCTAAGGGCCATCCGTTTTCAAGCTAAATTTGATTTCTCCCTCGAAGCAGACACCGCTGCACCCATAGCGCAACTTGCGCCCTTGTTGAAACAAATTTCAGCACCCCGACTGTTTGACGAAGTGCTGAAATTATTGTTGTCTGGCAGCGGTAAAAAAACCTTTGAACTGATGGAAGGCTTCGGTTTGTTCGCTCCACTTTTTCCAACCACAGCTAATATTCTTAGCAAAGAAAGCAAACCCGATAAGGTCTTTCATTCATTAATTATCTCTGCACTAGCCAACACTGATCTGAGAATCCAACAAAGCAAACCGGTTACCCCAGCTTTTCTTTATGCTGCACTTCTATGGCCTAGCGTCTCAGTTATCAGCGAACAATATCAACACAAAGGTGAACCGCGATTCAGGGCGCTGCAACTTGCAGGTCACCAAGCAATTGATGAACAAATGCCAGTCATTGCAATTCCAAAACGGTTTAGTATTCCAATGCGTGAAATTTGGACCCTGCAGCATCGCTTAGAGACTGCTCATGGCAAACGGGCCATTGGGGTATTGCAGCATCCACGCTTCCGCGCAGCCTACGATTTTTTATTATTGCGGGAACAAAGCAGCCAGACGACTGAGCCTCGCGGACTATTCTGGACCAATTTGCAAATAGAACACCCCCTCAGCACTGACCATGCCGCCATTGATAAGCCGCGCAGACCGCGTAGACGGTCAAGAAAACCTCGTGAGCAAAGCCAGCGTGACACACCCTTACAGGATTAAAAAAATGACCGTCAGCGGCGATGTTAAACAAGTCTTCTCGGCATTTATTGGCATCGGAAGTAACCTTGACGTACCCAAGGGACAAATTTTCCAAGCCATTACTGAAATAGCCCAATTAGACGATACAACACTGTTGCAGCAGTCATCACTTTACCGCAGTACAGCCTTGGGCGCCGATAAACAGCCAGACTACCTTAATGCTGTGGTCGAGATAGCCACGGCGCTTAGCCCGCAAGCACTGCTTGAGGAATTACAGGCGATTGAGCATCACCACGGCAGAGTGCGTAAACAACGCTGGGAGCCAAGGCCGCTAGATTTAGATATACTGCTCTATGGTAATCAGCTAATATCAACAGACACGCTAACAGTGCCTCATCCAGAAATGTTGAAACGCCATTTTGTCCTTTACCCTATGGCTGAAATTGCGCCTGTTTTAAACATTCCGGGAGCTGCAGATATCAAGGTATTACTTCAGCAATGCCCAATGGCAGAGTTGCAAAAAATAATCGACTAAGCACAATAAATAACAGCGTCAATCAATGCGCTCTTAACATAAACAACCCAATAATGTATTAACTCGAACCATGGCTAATTTAGATAATTTACTCAACGAGCAAGCGCTAAACAATAATAGCTTAACGATTGCTCAATTAATTAAAGGTCGAGAGATTCCTCGCTTTATTACTATTGAGGGCTCAATTGGCGTAGGAAAAACTACGTTAACAAAACGGCTCGCAGAAAGTTTCAACTATGAAACGATGTTAGAACGGGCAGAGGAAAATCCATTTTTATCTAGCTTTTATAAAAATCGTCGCCAAAACGCCTTAGCGACTCAGTTATTTTTTTTATTTCAACGTGCCCAACAAATTCAAGATATGCGGCAACAAGACTTGTTTTCGCCGGTTCGAATCTCTGATTTTCTGATTGAAAAAGATCGCTTATTTGCTCGTGCTAATTTAGATGACAATGAATATAAATTATACGAGCAAGTGTATTCTCAAATCACTATCGATGCACCTAAACCTGACCTGGTGATTTATCTACAATCGCCGGTTGATGTGCTCATGGACAGAATATCGAAGCGAGGAAGAAATATCGAGCAATCCATCGACCGCAATTATCTCGAGTTACTTAATGAAGCGTACAGTGAGTTTTTTCTCTACTATGACGACGCTCCTTTATTAATTGTTAACTGCACTGAGATTGACTTCATTAACAATGAAAATGATTATTTAACCCTGATCGATTATCTTTTAAATGTCCGCAGTGGACGGTACTATTTTAATCCTACTATATTTTCATAGTGACCTCACTGCTTACTCTCACCGACAGGAAGCCTAGCTTTGAAAAATAATATTCACAATCTTCGCCAACGAAAAAAAGCCAACCAACCATTCAGTATGGTCGCCGCTTATGACGCCACGTTTACAGCTGCATTAAATCATGCAGGCATTGAAGCGATCTTAATTGGTGATTCGCTAGGTATGGTCGTGCAAGGTCATACCAGCACATTAGCCGTCACTATTGAGCAAATGGTTTATCATACTGAAGCGGTCGTTAAAGCCAATCAACAGTCAGTAGAGCCAGCCCTAATTATTGCCGACCTGCCTTTCATGAGTTATGCAACGGTAGAATCAGCACTGATGAACGCAGCCATGCTGATGCGTGCTGGTGCAAATATGATTAAACTTGAAGGCGGGGCTTGGCTAGTAGAAACGGTAATGCGACTGGTCGAATGTGGCATTCCAGTCTGCGGTCACATCGGACTTACGCCGCAGTCAGTGAATAAATTCGGCGGTTTTAAAGTACAGGGCAGGCAGCCTGAGCAACAACAGCAATTATTAGCAGACGCCAAGCAACTCGACAAAGCAGGTGCTGACTTTATTGTGCTTGAATGCATCCCGGCAGATCTTGCATTAACGATTACCGACAACGTATCTTGCTCCACTGTCGGCATTGGCGCAGGCAGTGTTACTGATGCACAGGTATTAGTTTGTTACGACATGCTAGGACTGAGCGACAACCCTGCGCGTTTCGTTAAAAACTTCATTTCAGCCACTGTCAGCGAAAATCCAATCGCCAATGCTTTTAGCAGCTATAAAAAAGCAGTAGAAGAAAGAAGTTACCCGGGAGCCGAGCATGAATATTAAAAAAACTTCAAAAAATTTTTAATCTCTTTGGTCATAAACATAAGACTCCATTATGAAAACGTTCTCTCAAGCAAACGAATTACTAGCTGACATTAAAGCTAATCACAATGGTCAGATAAAAGTAGCACTTGTACCAACGATGGGGAATTTACACTCGGGGCATTTACAGCTTGTAAAGCACGCCCATCAAGTAGCTGATATTATTGTCGCAAGTGTGTTTGTAAACCCAATGCAATTTAGCGCGTCTGAAGATCTAAACAGTTATCCACGAACGCTAGATGATGATATTAAGAAACTCATAGTTGAAAAAACTGACTACCTTTTTCTTCCCACTGTCGACATCATGTACCCTGACGGACTAAAGAATCACACTAGCATTAACAATCAACACCTTAATGATATGCTGTGCGGAATTTCACGACCAACACACTTTCAAGGTGTTTGTACAGTAGTCAGCAAATTATTTAACTTAGTTAGACCTGACGTAGCCGTTTTTGGTGAGAAAGATTTTCAACAATTAACCATCGTTAAAAAAATGGTGGCCGACCTATGTATGCCTACTCAAATCATAAGCGTAGCTACCGAAAGAGCCGGAGACGGCTTAGCGCTTAGCTCTAGAAATCATTATTTGACTACTGACCAAAGAAAGATTGCGCCGCAACTGTATGCGACTCTACAAGCAGTAAGTCGATCAATCATCAATGGCGACCGACGCTTTAGTCAATTATGTCAATCAGCCAGAGAGCAACTCAATAAACACGGATTTAAAGTCGATTACCTCGACATTAGAGACCAACATACACTGGCATTACTTGACAACAATGATACAAATAGTGAGGTTGCTATTTTAGTCGCTGCTCAATTAGGTGACACTCGCTTACTCGACAACATCAGAATCAATCTTTAGGCACATCCATATCACCACGGCTTTTTACCCCTGAGAGATTTACATGAGCAAATCCAACATCTACCCTATCAATGCCGATTTTGCAGCAACTGCACACATTAATAGTGATCAGTACAAAGCAATGTACCAGGCGTCTATATCGCAACCCGAAATGTTTTGGAATGTACAGGCAAAAAATTATTTAACTTGGGACAAACCATGGGACAGTGTAAGCGAATATGATTTCAAAGAGGGACAAGCGAGCTGGTTCAAAGGTGGCAAATTAAATGTTACCACTAACTGCATTGATCGTCATCTTGTCGATAAAGCCAATCAAACAGCCATCATCTGGGAAGGCGACGAACCCGATCGACAGCAATCAATTAGTTATGCACAGCTCTATGAGTCAGTTTGTCAACTGGCTAATGGGCTAAAAAAACGCGGTGTCAAGAAAGGCGATCGTGTCTGTATTTATATGCCAATGATTCCTGAGGCCGCTTATGCAATGCTTGCCTGCGCGCGCATTGGCGCTATACATTCAGTGGTTTTTGGTGGCTTTTCTCCCGACGCACTGCGCGACCGTATCCTTGACGCTGACTGCCATACCGTCATCACCGCAGACCAGGGCTTACGCGGCGGAAAAAGTATCCCGCTCAAACAAAATGTTGACGCTGCCGTCAGCGACTGTGGCAACGTCCAAACAGTGATTGTTGTCAAACATACAGCAGCCGAAGTTAACTGGCATTCGCGCGATGTTTGGTATCATGAGCTTACAGCCAGTGTCGATGCGGTATGTCCCGCTGAACCAATGGATAGTGAAGACCCCTTATTTATACTATACACCTCAGGCTCAACCGGAAAACCAAAAGGGGTATTACACACGACGGCTGGCTATTTGCTTGGCGCCGCAATCAGTCATAAAACTATTTTCGACTATCATGAGGGCGACGTCTATTGGTGCACTGCCGACGTCGGCTGGATTACAGGCCACTCGTATATTGTTTATGGCCCACTTGCCAACGGTGCAACAACGCTAATGTTCGAAGGTGTACCCACGTATCCAAGCGCATCTCGCTGCTGGGAGATTTGCGACAAACACCAAGTAAATATATTTTATACAGCACCGACCGCGCTCAGGGCATTAATGTCCATGGGTAATAACTTTGTTAGTCGCACTTCACGTAGCTCTATTCGTTTGTTAGGCACCGTAGGTGAACCGATTAATCCAGAGGCATGGGAATGGTACTATCATATTGTTGGCGAGACGCGCTGTCCGATTGTAGACACTTGGTGGCAAACCGAAACTGGCGCTATCATGATCACTCCTTTGCCAGGTGCAATGGATTTAAAACCCGGTGCTGCCAGTCTACCCTTTTTTGGCATTGAGCCCGTTTTACTTGACGATGAAGGTGGTGAAATCATTGGTGAAGGTTCCGGCAATCTAGCCATTAAGCAATCATGGCCTAGTCAAATTCGTTCAATTTATGGTGATCATCAACGTTTAATCGATACGTACTTTAGCACCTATCCTGGCTATTTTTTTACGGGTGACGGAGCGCGTCGTGATAGCGATGGTTACTACTGGATAACCGGCCGGGTCGATGATGTTTTGAATGTGTCGGGCCATCGACTAGGTACCGCCGAAATCGAAAGCGCACTAGTGCTTCACAGTGATATTGCTGAGGCAGCTGTGGTTGGCTATCCTCATGACCTTAAAGGTCAGGGTATTTATTGCTACGTGACAGCGATGGCTGGCGTTGAAGTTTCTGAGCAATTAAAGGCTGAGTTAGTTAAATTAGTGGCTAAGGAAATTGGCGCTATCGCCAAGCCAGATCTTATTCAATGGGCGCCAAGCCTACCAAAAACTCGGTCAGGAAAAATTATGCGAAGAATATTAAGAAAAATTGCTGCCAATGAAATTGACAATCTGGGTGATACAAGTACTTTAGCCGACCCAGCGGTAGTCGATAATTTAATTACTGAGCGCCATAACCAATAAATATTGGCCTATGGTTTAACTAAAGATTCAAACCATCACTGCCAGCATTTGGCAACCGTGTTAGCAAACATCGTGTCATGGAAAAAATCTAATCACATAGTTGTCAAGGACTGTACTATTCATACGTATCAGTAAAATGATCGGTTTCTTCTTCTTGCTGCTGTTCTTGGTGCATTTCTTCGAGTGAAACAAACTTATCAGCTGATGGTTCACTGTCATCTTCAAGTCCCATCATACTTAATAATTCTTCGTCTTCCATATCGAACAAACCTGTCCATTCCATGATCGGTTGCCATTGAGCTAAATCGTTAGCAACTCGACTGGGTGGTAAATCAAATAAACTCAGACCAGCATCAAGAGAACGGATATAATTTTGTGTGTCTCGGAGTGTCGCAATTCGAGTGATATTAGTTCGCTTAATAAAAGAGTCAAAGGTTTCTAAATACTTGGTGTTCGCCTTCACTCGATTCGCAATCATGCCGATATCCATATTCGAATTATCTAACCAGCCAATATTACTTAAAGTCACCCATAAGCGAAGAGCGGCCTTAATATCAATTGGCGACGGTGTGATCGGAATTATCAGTTTATCGCAGACGCTGGCTACGGCTAATTGATCGCCGACAGCCGCGGCTGGCATATCATGCACCATCACGTCGTACTCGCCTTCTAAGGGCTCGCCATCGTAAGCAGCAATCGCACCTATATCAGCGCAGCGACGCGGTCGCGACTTCAGCCAATCATGGGAAGATTGCTGCTTATCGTGATCAGCTAGCGCCACCCGCAAGCCCATGGTTGAAGCATAAACCGCGATATGGGTCGCGATCGTTGTTTTACCGCAGCCACCTTTGGGGTTCAATAACACAATATGTTTCATTTCTCTCTCCGCTATCAGTGAGCGTGTTGGGTAGAGTGCGCCTCACCGCTGCGACACGATAATGAATAAGCGCTTATATTTCAGTCCCTTACAGTTTATTTATTATCAGCATGAATGATAGGACTAATAGTGTGAGATTTTCAATAGTTCTGCGCCATGAGGGCACTATTCGGTCGCAGACAGGGGCGCTATTCATAGCGATTCAGACAGCGATTAGCCCACAAAAAGCGAGCAAATTATGATCCTTAACCGGTAGTGAGCGCATACTGTCATTACTTATAATGGCCGATTTTTAGACGCGCATAAAAAAACCGGCAAAACCGGTTTTTTTATTGCTTCGCGACCTATCAACGATCCATTTAAGACGCTTCGTCGCCTGAACCTTCGACGTGATCCGCTTGAGCAGGCTCTTCAGCTTCATCAAGCAGCTCTTTAATGCTCAACTTAATGCGGCCACGCTGATCCACATCTAAGACCTTAACCTTGACCATTTGACCTTCTTCAAGAACATCGGTGACTTTTTCAATCCGCTCATGAGCAATTTGAGAGATATGCAATAAACCGTCTTTACCAGGTAAAATATTAATAAAAGCACCAAAATCAACGATCCGCTCAACTTTACCCTCGTAAATCGCACCAACTTCAGCTTCTGCAGTAATACTCTCTACCATTGCTACTGCTGCGTCCAACGCCGTTTTATCTTCGCCGAAAATACGAATCGTGCCATCGTCATCAATATCAACCGACGCACCGGTTTGCTCAGTAATGGAACGAATCGTGGCTCCGCCCTTACCAATAACGTCTCGTATTTTATCCGTATCAATCTTGAAAGTGCTCATGCTTGGCGCATTATCCGACAGCTCAGTGCGAGACTCAGCGATCACTTGGTTCATTTCTGATAAGATATGTAAGCGCGCTGCCAATGCTTGATTCAGCGCAATTTCCATGATTTCTTCAGTGATGCCTTCTATTTTAATGTCCATTTGTAAGGCGGTGATGCCTTTCTCAGAGCCAGCAACTTTAAAGTCCATATCACCAAGATGATCCTCGTCACCTAAAATATCGGTGAGTACTGCAAACTTGTCACCTTCTTTTACCAGACCCATCGCGATACCTGCCACTGGGGCTTTCAAAGGTACGCCGGCATCCATCATCGACATGCTACTACCGCAGACTGATGCCATGGATGAAGAACCGTTTGACTCTGTGATTTCAGAAACAACACGAATAGTATACGGAAACTCTTCAGGGTCAGGCATCATCGCTAACACACCGCGCTTTGCTAATCGACCATGACCAATTTCACGACGGCCAACAGGACCAACTCGGCCTGCCTCACCCACTGAATACGATGGAAAGTTATAGTGGAATAAAAAGTGGTCTTTACCGCCACCTTCTAAACTATCAATAATTTGCGCATCACGTGCAGAACCTAAAGTTGTCACAACCAAGGCCTGAGTTTCGCCACGGGTAAATAACGCAGAACCGTGTGCTCTTGATAACACTCCAATTTGCATAGCTAATGGACGAACCGTTTGCGTATCACGACCATCGATTCTTGGCTCATGATTTACAATCCGCTGGCGCACGATATTTTTTTCAATTTTAGCAAATAGATTTTTTACGTCATCAACGGCCACATTACTTTCTTCAGTAACAAACTGCTCAATCGCACGATCACGAATAGTTCCAACCTTCTCATAACGCTGGGCTTTTTCTGTTAACTGATAGGCCTCGCCTAGATCAACACTAACTGCATCACTAATAGCTGTATAAAGTGTCTGGTCAATTTCAGGTGCTTGCCAATCCCAAGAAGGTTTAGCTGCATCAGCGGCTAATGATTTAATCGCTTCAATGACCACTTGCATTTCTTGGTGAGCAAATAGAACTGCCCCCAACATTTGGTCTTCACTCAATTCTTCAGCTTCTGATTCAACCATCAATACCGCATCAGAAGTACCCGCAACAACCATATTTAGAGCCGACGATTCAAGCTCAGAATACGTTGGGTTTAACAAATAGCCTTCGCTATCTGAATATCCTACACGTGCACCACCAATAGGACCACTGAAAGGAACGCCTGAAATAGACAACGCAGCAGAGGTACCAATCATCGCTGGAATATCAGGATCGATATCTTTTTGCGAAGAGACTACCATGCAGATAACTTGCATCTCATTTCTAAATCCACTTGGAAACAATGGACGGATCGGTCGATCAATTAATCGTGACGTTAACGTCTCTTTTTCAGAAGGTCGCGCCTCTCGCTTGAAAAACCCACCAGGAATTTTTCCGGCAGCGTATGTTTTCTCTACGTAATGAACGGAGAGCGGGAAAAAGTCTTGGCCGGGCTTAGCTTTCTTAGCACCAACCACCGTACATAGGACTGAAGTTTCATCCATAGTGACTAACACTGCGCCACTGGCTTGACGGGCAATACGGCCCGTTTCTAAAGTAACGGTATGCTTACCGTATTGAAATTGCTTAATTATCGGATTCACAATAAATCCTCCATCGAATACTAAAAAATGGCGAAAAGCCCTATTGCTTATCGCCGACAAATTACTTACATCAAATTAAAACTAACGACGTAAACCTAAACTTTTAATCAGGTCAGAATAGCGATCAGCGTTGTTACCTTTTAAATAATCCAACAACTTTCTACGCTGGTTAACCATACGAATCAAGCCTCGTCGCGAATGGTGATCTTTTTTATGATCGCCAAAGTGGCTTTGCAAATTATTAATATTTGCGGTTAACAAAGCGACTTGTACTTCTGGTGAACCGGTATCGCCATCTTCTCGTTGATACTCTTTCACGATACCTGCTTTTACTTCTGCAGTTAATGCCATGGTACTTTCCTCTCAAATGTGCAATGAATAAAAAGTGGCCCGCCCGTGCACATTTACAGACAGGTCAAAAAAATTACTAAAGCGATAATTGCTGGCTGCCATTATCGCTCATTAAGAAACAACTAATCGTTTGGGTGCCACGCAACCATTGTCATCTATTTCGCCAATGCCGATGAAATCACCGGTATCCATCAGCAACCTAACTTTTCCGTTTAACGGCGCGTCCGGCACTTGCACCGCTTGGCCACGCTGCAAATAAAAGCCGCTCGACTGATCTAAAACAACCGATGGAATATGACCTAAGGCACTGTCCATCGGTAATAATAATTCATCGAGAGCCGTAAAATCATCCGCTGACTTAAGCCGCTCTAATCGCTCAAAATCAACGGCCTGGGCCTCAAGAAAAGGGCCACTCTGAATTCTTCTCAGCACAGCTACAAATCCACCCACTGCCAACTTATCGCCTAAATTTGACGCAATGCTTCGAATATAAGTCCCTTTACTGACGGCTAATCGAACATCAATTTCTATTAATTGCCTTGCCTTATCGACACGAAATGCTAACAGGGCAATATCATCAACTCGAATGACACGACTGGCTCGCTCGACTTCTTCACCGCGACGAGCCATTTTATAAAGTCGTTCGCCGTTATGCTTTAAGGCCGAATACATTGGCGGCACTTGTTGCTGCTCACCTTGAAACGACATTAAAGCAGCCAAAACATCTGCCTCATTGAGCACAGTGGCATCGGCCACTGATGTTATTTCACCGTCAGCATCATCTGTCGTGCTGCGACGACCTAAAACAAAAGTACTGGTGTAACTTTTATTCGCATCTAGCAAAAATTGCGAAAATTTTGTTGCCTCACCAAAACACAAAGGCAACACACCCGTGGCGAGTGGGTCAAGGCTGCCTGTATGACCGGCCTTTGCAGCAAAAAATAATCGCTTGCATTGCTGTAATGCGCCGTTTGAACTGACCCCTAACGGCTTATCTAACACCAAGATCCCGTTAATCAAACGGCCACGTCGATTTGCTCTACCCACTCAAACTATCCTATACAAGGGCCGTTCTACTCAGTCTTTATTTGATTGGCCGCCAGCAATAGCGCGATCAATTAAATTGGACAAATGCTCGCCTTGCCTAACACTATCATCGAAGTAAAAACGCAACTTTGGCGTTGACCGCATACTGTGTTGGCTAGCCACCTGAGTTCGAATAAAACCAGCAGCACCGTTTAATACTTCAACAGCCTGTTTCGCATCTTCAGCGGTTTCTTTATCGAAAAAAGTTACGTATATCTTTGCCATCGACATGTCGCGACTAACAATCACTGCATTCACATTCGCATTACTGACGCGTGGATCTCGTAAGTCTCTCTGTAAAAGCGAAGCGACCTCTCGCTTAATAAAATCAGCAACGCGCTCTGATCGACTATACTCTTTTGGCATGACATATACCCTTCTTGTGATGTCTCAGAAAATAAATAGCTAAAGAACTGACTACAAGCTTCTCGCCACTTTCTGAATATCAAACACTTCTATCCTGTCACCCTCTTTAACATCGGTATAATCTTTCACGCCAATACCGCATTCAGTGCCGCTTCGGACTTCACTGACATCATCTTTAAAGCGACGTAAAGAATCTAATTCGCCTTCATGGATAACAATGTTTTCACGCAATACACGAATCTGTTTACTGCGTGATACTGATCCTTCAACCACCATACAACCAGCAACCAGACCAAACTTAGGTGATTTAAAGACATCGCGCACTTCAGCCGTGCCTAAAATCTCTTCGCGCATCTCAGGTGCTAACATGCCCGATAATGCATCCTTCACGTCATCAAGTAAGTTATAAATAATACTGTAGTAGCGTATTTCAAGCGATTCTTTTTCAGCCGCACTTCGCGCAGTAGCGTCAGCACGGACATTAAAACCAAAAATGACTGCGCTTGTGGTTGCCGCTAAATTCACATCTGCTTCAGCGATTGCACCTACGCCCCCTGAGATGACGTTGACTTTTACCTCATCATTGCCGATTTCTTGTAAAGCAGAAATAATTGCCTCAACTGAACCTCTAACATCGGCTTTTACTAAGACATTAAGTGTTTTAACTTCTGCTGATTCAAAACTAGCAAAAATATTATCAAGGTTAGCTTTTTGCTGTCGCGAGAATTTAACTTCACGTTCTTTTTGACGGCGCATGTCTACAACTTCACGCGCCTTTCGCTCATCCTTAACGACCATTACATCGTCACCAGCATTGGGCGTTCCATCTAAACCTAAAATTTCTACTGGGATCGAAGGGCCCGCTGTTTCTATTAATGTGCCACGCTCATCGGTCATGTTCCTGACTCGACCAAACTGCATGCCCGCTAAAACATAGTCGCCATTTTTTAGCGTTCCCTCTTGCACTAAAATCGAAGCAATATTCCCGCGACCTTTATCAAGCCTTGACTCAACAACAACACCTTTAGCAGGACCCCCAACTGGCGCAGTAAGCTCTAACATTTCAGCCTGCAGTGATAAGGCGTCAAGCAATTTATCGATGCCCTCTCCTGTTTGGGCCGATACTGGAATAAATTGTGTATCACCGCCCCACTCTTCTGGCACCACTTCTTGTGCTACTAATTCATTTTTTACCCGCTCAGGATCAGCGGCTTCTTTATCCATTTTATTCACCGCTATGACTAACGGCACTCCAGCGGCTTTAGCATGCTGAACCGCCTCGATTGTTTGCGGCATAACCCCATCATCAGCAGCGACAACCAAAACCACAATGTCAGTACACTTCGCACCACGTGCCCGCATAGCGGTAAACGCCGCATGACCCGGAGTATCAAGAAAACTGATCACACCATTATTAGTCTTAACATGATAGGCGCCAATATGCTGGGTAATACCACCCGCTTCGCCGCTAGCCACTTTTGACTCTCGAATATAATCAAGCAGCGATGTTTTACCATGATCAACATGACCCATGACCGTAACTACGGGTGGCCGACCTGGATCAACGTCATCATTGGAACTGCCTGCGGTCAATTCGGCGATTAAGGCTTCTTCTAGTTCGTTATCGCTCACAACCCTATAGCTATGGCCAAGCTCTTCAATCAGTAAAACTGCTGTTTCTTGATCGATGCTCTGATTAATGGTCGCCATCTCACCAAGCTTCATTAATTCTTTTACCACCACTTTAGCTTTCATCGCCATTTGTTGGGCTAAGTCTGCAACTGTAATCGACTCACCTAAGGCAACTTCATAGACGATGCGCTCCGTAGGCTGAGTAAAGTCTTGACGACTCACCGCTTGTAAGACTTTTCTGCTGCCCATACTAACGAACGAACCATCGGCCTCATTAGCAAGAAAGTCATCAACTTTCACCTGGCTGCCACGATTTTTACCGCGTTGCTTAGGTCCTTTTTTACCTTTATTCGCCTTCCTGCGCGGCTCATCATCATCGGCGGTAGGCGTAGCGACTTTAAAGTTTTTAGTCGGCGTAACTTTTTCTTTTTTAGGCGCTGCATCAGCCTGCTTCTTAGCAAGAAGGTCTGCCGTTTGACGAGCACTGGCCTCTGCTTTTTCCTGAGACACGGCTGCGCGTCGATTTTTATCTAATAACTCTTGCTCTTTACGCTTAGTCGCTGCTCGCTGACGTAACTCTTCAGCATCAAAGGGATCATGTGGCGCCTCTTTAACGGCTGAGACATCGGTTATATCGGATACGGTGTCTTCATCTGCTGTGTCGAGTTGCGCTTCGGCACTTTCTGCCGATGCTGCTTCAGCTTCATCATTCACAGAAGCATCGACTGCCTCTACGTTATTAACTTCAGAATCACCTGATGGTTGCCCAGCAGTAACCGCCTGCTCTTCGGTCGATAGACCATCAATCGCTGCGTCTTCTTCAACTTCGATAGACGTTTCATCGCGCTTAATGTAGGTTCGCTTTTTTCGCACTTCCACTGAAACTGTTTTTCTGCCTTGACTGCCCGCCGCCTTCACTGTACCTAACGTTTTACGTTTAAGGGTGATGCGCTTAGGCGCAGTCGTGCTGCCGCCATGACTACTTTTCAAATGCGTCAATAATTTTTGCTTATCTTCATCTGAGACAGACTGATCACCTGACTGATGATCGAGGCCGGCCTCTTTCATCTGCGAAAGCAAACGATCGACCGAAGCACCTACTGTTTTAGCGAGTTGACTTACTGTCACTTCCGCCATGAACCTTTCCCCCTAATACTATTAAATGGTTAGCGTTAGTCTTCTTCATCCGCAAACCATGGCGCACGAGCAGTCATAATTAACTCTCCCGCACGTTTTGCATCTAAATCTTCAATACCTAAAATATCTTCTACTGCTTGTTCGGCCAAATCTTCCATGGTGACAATGCCTTTGCTAGCGAGTACGAATGCCAGATGCCTATCCATGCCTTCCATATTAAGAAGATCATCCGCTGGATTACCGCCTTCTAAAACCTCTTCAGAAGCAATAGCCTGCGTCAATAGCGCATCTTTTGCTCGAGCACGAAGTTCATTAGCAATATCTTCATCAAAGCCTTCTATATTCACCATCTCTTCTAATGGCACATAAGCGACTTCTTCTAAAGAGGTAAAACCTTCTTCTACCAGCACTAGCGACACGTCTTCATCAATGTCTAATGCCTTTACAAACATATCAACTTGCCGACCAGCCTCTTCTTCACCTTTAGCTACTGCGTCTTCTGAGCTCATGACGTTAATCGTCCAGCCAGTTAACTGCGAAGCTAAACGAACGTTTTGTCCATTGCGACCAATCGCTTGCGCTAAATTATCTTCAGCCACGGCAACATCCATCGAATGTGAATCCTCATCGACGATGATGGATTCAACTTCAGCTGGCGACAAAGCATTAATGGCAAGTTGCGCTGGGTTATCGTCCCACAAAATAATATCAACTCGCTCATTGGCTAGTTCACCAGAGACTGCCTGTACTCGCGAACCGCGCATGCCAACACAAGCGCCAACAGGATCAATACGGCCATCATTAGTTTTAACGGCAATCTTAGCGCGCAGTCCTGGATCTCTGGCAGCGGCACGAATTTCAATGACTTGCTCTGAAATTTCGGGCACTTCAATTGAAAATAACTCAATTAACATCTCGTTACAGGCTCGGCTTAGTGCCAATTGCGGCCCACGCACATCCTCTCGGATTTCCATTAATATCGCTCTGACACGATCACTGACACGGAAGGCCTCGCGACCGACTAAGCTATCACGATTAATCAATGCCTCTGCATTGTTACCTAAGTCAACAATCACTGCATCGCGGGTCACTTTTTTAACGGTACCGCTAACCATCTCACCAATACGATCCCGGTAAGCATCAACCACTTGAGCGCGTTCAGCTTCACGAACTTTTTGAACGATTACCTGCTTAGCCGTTTGGGCGGCAATACGGCCAAATTCGATGTCTTCAACTTGCTCTCGATACACATCACCAATTTTCAAAGCCGGATCTTTTTCAGCGGCTTCTTCGGTCGTTAATTCAGTGCCAAGAATCGACAAATGATCATCAGGCATCACGGTCCAACGGCGAAACGTTTCGTAGTCGCCCGACTCACGATCAATAATAACCTCGATTTCTGACTCTTCTTCATAGCGCTTTTTAGTCGCCATCGATAAGGCTAATTCAATCGCTTCAAATATCACTTCACGATCGACGCCCTTTTCATTAGAAACCGCATCAGCTACCAGCAAAATCTCTTTATTTAACATTTGCCCAGTCCACTCCCGATAACAAAATTAAACATTTATACACCCACCAATTGTAATACGTTAGTCAAACTGAGGAATCATACTGCCCTTTTCTATCGCCTCAAACGGCAAGCAGTATTCATCTTCACCCTCTTGAATCAACAATTCATCATTTTCAATACCGGTCAACAAGCCTTTAAACTGCTTGCGACCATCAAAACCAAAGCGCAATTTAACCTTAACCAAAAAGCCGATATGGCGACGGTATTGATCTAAGGTGAAAAACGGCCGAGCCATGCCCGGTGACGATACCTCAAGGCGATACACCCCCTTGATAGGATCTTCAACATCCAACATGAGCGACAGTTGGCGACTTACCTCGGCACAGTGATCAGCGCTGATACCGTCATCTGACTCAATAAAAATGCGCAACAAGGTCGAACCTGATTGAGTTTGATATTCTAGGCCCCAAAATTCAAAGCCCATATCAACCACCACCGGTGCGATTAATTGCTCTATTTGCGTGCTACTTGCTGCCAAATTTTACCTTCACTCAATCGCTAATTCAGTCAATCGCTAAAATGTCGCCTCATTCAGGCTGGCATTAAAGGGATCTGCACCCATCATCGCCACCCTAAAAACAAAAAATGGGCACGAGGCCCATTCCAATTATTAACCTAAACGGTAGATTAATAATAAAAAGCCCTTATTGGGGGCTTTTTGATAATCTGTAGCGGTTGGCTAACCGTTAGTAAAAGACCCGCAGGCTTTTTACCACAATGCCTCTTTAAAATAGTTAAAAAGACAAAGACCAGAAGACAAAGATCTTGCAAAAAAGCGTATTAACCCCGCCTTGAGAAACCGCAAGACCCCCTAAATTCAGGCGGGCATTATAGAGAGAGGGGTTGCTGGGGTCAAGGGAAAGCCCTATTTGAACGGCAATTTTGGCATTAAAACACGCCCTAGCTGATTAAAAAACGAACGGCAAGTTCGGCGGGGAGCTTTACGACAGATTAAAGGATACCTTGATCCACATACCTAATCAATAAAGCTATAAAAAACATTAACTTAGTCGAAATAACACTGTCTTTTATCGATCGGCCATAAATGCTTATCTCAGCGGAACTACGCCGGCTCTAAAAAGGAGCTGCGGCAGCTGAAAAGAAAATCTCATTATCCTGGCTTTACAAGGTCACGAAAAAAAGTAAAAACTGATCTAATCACTAGCAATATGATCACCCTCTTAAGCCTGCAG
>MDSY01039996.1_pt1 | contig 18044 bp, 22 predicted proteins | sample 811131 | NCBI WGS metagenome assembly MDSY01 (sample SAMN05326643, study PRJNA326480) | marine metagenome | isolation source: seawater | place: Atlantic Ocean: South West | collected 2010
ACTCATCATGGTTCAAAGACATCACTTCCTCACAGTGGTTTTTTAACAGTTCCATATATGGGAAGTGGATGTAGAGCAGTTGCAAAAGAACCGCGTCTTGATTTTGAATACACATATGCCCCAAAAAGTGCAACACCCTCTGGAGCTCGTAATCGTTTCATCCCACTTGTGGGTTGCCTTGCAAATGAAGTACAAAATCCGGAACACATTATTCCTGAAGACAATCATGAAGCATGGCCTCGTGGTGGATTTCCTTCAAGAGGATGTAAAAATTTAAGAGGTCCCTTTCCAAAACCTTTACCCCAATAAATTTAATTTATAAAATTCCGCCTTGAGCGCCGTATCCTTTGTCCCAAGTACGAATTTCAGTATTTAATGCTGTGTCATTAACAACATTTGATTGAGCATCTTTAAATTGAGATTTATTTGTGAATTTGGTTGTTAAATCATTTTCTGTTGGCTTCGGTGGCGCACCGGTCGCGGTTGGCTCTGGCGACCTTTTCGAATTAAGTGCTTTTTTTTCGACATGTCTAAAGGTTGGCTTTGATAACATAGAGAATTTCTCTGCACTCATCGCCATTTGATATTTAGTTAATAAATAAGCAAATCCAATTATAACCCCTGTATAGTGATCAAAAGAAAACGCAATTGCCATAGAGGCTAATACTAAAAATCTAAACAAAGGATGATTAAAAACACTTGGTTTTATATATTTTGAAACATAATCAATTCCAATACAACAATATACTAACACTACAAATGTAGTTATTATTATTGGCAAAGAGCAATATTCTTCACTGTCATAAACATTTGTTTTCACATTTACCATCATCTTATAAAAAGACAATAAAATAAATTACAACCTATCTAAACCGAAAAACTTAATTTTTATTTTTTAATTTTTAAATATACCATATTGTAATGTCTTTTTGTTCATATGAAGAAGCTTGGGGAGCACCTTATAACCAAAATCAAGAAAAAAATGACCATGTAACAAAAAACGATAATATTACTCATAATGAAATAAAAAACACCATTTTACAAAAGCCAGAACCGAATGAAGATAATGTTATGGAAGAAGTAGCCCCATTACGTGGTTCGCTTCTTGGTGGAGCAATCCCACCTGACCAATGGAAAACACAAGAACCACCTACATCACCGTCCGCCCCAGAAATCTCCCCATTTGAAGCTAATTTTGATAAAAAAATTGACCAATTAATTAAAACTATTGAAAAATGTACTGGATGTGTAAAAGGGGACTCCAAAAATCTGAGCAATAGTGTTACTTCTTGGACAGATGTTCTTATATTTATTGGTTTAGGAATAATAGCAATATTTGTCATCGATATGTTTTTCAAATTTGGAAAATGGATTGTAACAACACAAATCAATAATGCTCTTCGTGAGCCAAGACAACAAATACATCTTCCTAATATGAGCCAACAAATTCCACAACAAATGCCTATTGGTATTCCACCGGAACCACAATTTTCTTATACTCGGCCTTCTTCTCAATACCCATTCCAAAGAGGGAATATTCCTTATTATCCTCAACCAACTGGTCCTCCCCCAAGAGGTATTTAAAAAATATTATAAGATGCGCCGGCGCCGGCGTACGCCACTGCGTATTCTAATTAAGACTTAAGAATTTTTTGTATTACATTATTTTAAATATAATAATGCCTCGTAATAAAGGAAAAGGTGGGAAAAATTTTAGAAGATCCAAAAATCAAGAATCGCAAGACAAAAGACAAATTATATTTAAGGAAGATGGTCAAGAATATGCTCTTATATCAAAAATGTTAGGTAATTGTAGATGTGAATGTAAATGTCATGACGGTAGAACACGATTAGGGCATATTAGAGGTAAAATGATAAAACGTGTGTGGGTATGTGTTGGTGATACAGTTTTATTATCACTTAGAGATTATCAAGATGAAAAAGCTGATATTATTCATAAATATACTCATGAAGAAGCAAAAACATTAGGAACTTATGGAGAAATTAACACTAATCTTAAAGTTGAGGAAAATACTAATGATGAAGAATCTGATTTAGATTGTGAAATTGATTTTGAGGATATTTAATATGTCTGTTGTGTTGAATTACACCTACAAAAATTTTAGTTTTAATTTAAACTGAATGGCATATTTGAATCCAAATACAATTGTTCTAAATTCTTTTAATTCTCCTACTTTTGTAACATCTCATTTTTTAGTTGAGAACGTTGGTGTCATAAATAATCTACAAATTTCTATTGATAGATCTTCTAATAGTGTTACTAAATCAATAGGTTCTAATGGTATTGTATATACAAACACTGAAGCTAATATATTACTAAGTAATGATAGTAATATACCAAGTTTTGTAAATCTTAATCAAGATTATACTAATGAATTACTTCATACCAATTTTCAATCTAATAATTCACCGGAAACCTTAATAAAAGGGGCAGTTTTTTGTATTGCTATAAAAAACATATTTGATTTAAGCTCCAATCTAATAGGTAATATTGACTTTACTAACGAGAATATACGCTTAAACCAGGTATTTTTTCATAATGATCCAACAAATACTATAATAAATGACATCAAAACTAAATCCGAAGATGATTTCTCAAAAACAGTTATTTCGGATCCAGGCTCTTCAGGAACCGATGAATATGCTTATTGGGATACAATTATTGGCTCTTCTAATAACAGTGTTCCGTTCCAAAATAATGACAAAATGTACGTATTTTATGGAATACTTTTAAATATTCAATCTGGAAATGTTCCAAATGTTGGTACGCCAACAAACGATGCCCTATTATCTTCAGGTAATGCATCCACATCTGAATCATATTACAGTTCTGGTAATCCTTTATATTTTATTATGAGTTGGAAATTAGTAATTTGATGGTTATACAAAAAAATCTTACATAAAATATGCCAGTTATAACTTCAAAAAAATTACTAAAAAATCCAGATTTAATAAAAAAAAGTTATGAAGTTGAGCCAAATTCCTTACTTCAATATCCAGATAAGATAAACAGTCCTAACCGAGAAATGGTGAAAAATGTTTATGATGGTTTGAAATATAGCGTTAATTATCTAGGAAGTGGTGTTACTATGAAAGGTAGTGATGTTGCTCTTGGTTCCAATTATTTTATAGAGTCTGGTAAATGTAATCCTGAAACATCATCTGTTAAATGTAAAGATAAAAAAAAATATACATATGTTAGAAATATACCAACAGGCACAATACCTCCTTTAAATTTAAGTTTTTATAATGCTACCGGATGTAATTTAACAGGAATAACAGAGGGACGTGGACTTGTACCCGGCTTATTTGAACAATTATATGATATAAATCCTGTTGAACTTAGTAGAGGTGCTATGGCTATGGGGAATTTAGGAAGTGATGAGTGTAAAGAAATGACATTACCAGTCGGTTATGGTATATATGATGAATCAAATATTGGTTCTACCTGGAACTGGGAAACAAAATGTACTGCAGGTCATAACACTATGACAGAAACTACAAATGCGGATCTTAATTATGAAATAAAGAGCAGAAACAGGCATATTAAAAATGCACGTATGCCAGGTCCTCTTCAATTAAGAGAAAATTTTGAAAGCGAAGCATCTACCGAACCGACCAAAAGCGGGCTTACAATAATATTATTATTAACTGGTATAAGTGCTTTAGTAACTGCTAAAGCTTGTAAAGTTTTATAATTTATCATATTCAGAATTTGTGTCTAATGTGAAAAAGCTATCTCCGGATATTTTTGATTCAAAATCATTTTGTACTGGTTTATAAATACCGTCTTTCATATCATAATCGGATAAACCGTTTAGATATGCCTCATCTAAACGTTTTGTATAAGCAAATATTTCCTTAAATTTGTTATTGACTTCTTTTTGAAAAGTTGTAAAAGAATTGTTTAAAGATTTTAGATCATCACATAATATCTTGATATCATTTTTTACTCTTTTGAGTTCAAATATTGTATCATCAATTCGACTATTAAGCTCTTTTTCATGTTTCTGTCTATGAAGTTTCTCGGATGTTTGCATAGTTTACTTACTTTTATTAAGATTAATTTATTTTGATTAATTATTCAGAGGATTCATTTGAATCATAGGTCATGTTGTCTACCCATTTCCATAGAAGATATATTATTTTCACTATTTACGATAATTTGATTTTTGTCCATTTTTACATATTTTTCTAAAAGTTTTTTTGGAAAAAAACAATAAGCATGAGTATATCCAGATGCGACACTTAATAAACCCAAAAAACCATGTTTAAAATTACTACATGAAAGAATCCAAATAATAAAGAATATTCCAATTAAATTTGTCTTAAAATTTATATTTCCCAAAAACATATTAAATATCTCTTTTTCATCTTTAAAGTCTTTGTTAGATTCTTTACATGATTCTATTAATTCATTAAATGTTTTAGAAATTAGGCTATCATAACAGAATTTTGCAGAATACATGAAATAACCAAAACAATAAAACGATAGTATCGTAATTAGAAGGTATTTTTTTAGATAAATCAATGAATAACTTGAAAATAATAAAGATACTAAACTAAGACTAATATTTATATTACCACAATAGTATATAAATTTATACATATGATACTTCCATTTAGACCTTTTCGATATTGATGTTTCTAATCCAGAATTATCAGAGAATCCTGCAAGTGCTACATCGCAATCACTCCACATTAAGTCGCTGTTCATTAAACTAATTAATCTGGTATCTAACCTTATATAATTTACCATGGATTTTGTTCTAATTGTCGACTACCACGAATAGAAGTATTAACACTATGTTCCATAATTGGACGTGGATTACTTATATCTTTTGTATAAGTAATATACTGTCTTACTTGTGTTAAAATGTGTTTTACTGTATAATCTAAAACAATTTTGTTAAGTTCTTTTACTTGATAAAGAATATCCGATTCTCTATTTTTAGAATTCTGTAAAAAAACAGACCTCATAATTACTATTAATTCATTATCGCTTTGTTTTGCAATAACGTGTTTTTTTCCCGAAGATAACCACACATTATATCTAATACTAGTTTGTAAGCTGTCTATATTTTCTCTTGAAAAAAAAGCTCTTGACAGAGGCGTATTATATTGTATTCCTTTTAGTTCGTCCATGATATAGTTAAACTTTTAATTTTGTTAAAAGTCATCATCAATAAGACATATATCCGTTTTTGTTTCCTTAACTTTCGCACAGCCAGTTGGTGAATCATCTTCAATAAGACATGGGACATCTTTCACATTTGTTTTAACATAATCATCATCTATCATACATATATCCAGTTTGATTGATAATGGTTTATTAGTATCTTTTTTTGGAAACATTGTTTTTTCTAATTTGCCAGTAGTATCATTATCAATCTCATTGCGTTTTTCTATTACATCATTCCAAAATGCTGCAATCTTTGGTTTTACATGTTCAAACCATCCACGATTTCTTTTTATAGTAACATTCGAATATTTGATTAATTCCCAATAAAATGTTTTATTATACCATAAATTAGTATTATCATCTAAAAATGGTGCTATTTCATTATCTCTCCATTTTAAATACTCATTTGATGATAAATTTATAGGCGAATAAATCCATTTTGTTTTACTACTTTCTGATGAATCATTACTAATTTCTGTATATTCAATTATATTTCCGTGATATTCACCAATTGTTCCATTTTCTAGTTTCTCAAAGAATGTTTCTTCAGATAAATTTTCATTAAACTTACACTCAAAGAAATCACAATATTCCAGTTCACACACTTCCAACTGTATTTGAACTTGTACCCAGTATTTATATAGAGGAATACCAGTTAATCTACGACTATATAAACATTTTATTTCCAACATACGTCCTAATAGTAGATCGCCATCAACCAACGATTGTGTTACAATTCCATCTGGTGAAGCACCAATATGACTTATTTGTGGATGCCTAATACAGCCATATTCTGAAATTTTTGAATTAGTTATTAGTTCGTAAATAGATTGTGCAACAGGTTCATTTCTAACACCATGTTGAAGAGCATTTGATGAACCACTAAAATGTTGTTTTTCTGGTAAAACTTTTTCTTTTAAAACTGAATTATAATAGGTTTTGCCCTCAAAAACTTTACTCATACTACTTGCTGTAATTACATTATGTCTATATGTGTACCATTCTTTTGTTCTTTGTTCCGGCTGCGGTATACTGTCTAACCATTTAATTTGTTTTTTTGCATGTAATACTGGTTTTGCTGTTTCTGGATGAACTATAATACTATCAATAATAAAATCGATTTCGTCTATATTTTTACATTCTGAATGTGTTAAAATTTTGTATTTTAACCAACAACGATGAATTTCTTTTTGATCTAAACCAAATCTATTAATAATTGGTATCATTGACTGAAATATCTCTTCAGATAAAACTATTTCCTCATTTTTTTTAGCTAAATTTTCTATAATATTAAAAAAAGCTTCATCCATATATATTTATAGTCTAATATATAACCTTATTCAATCTAACAACTATTCAATAATATGAGAAACTTCTAAATTTAATGTTATTGATTTCACATTCTCCCATGGATATGAGTTAATAACTATATTTTCTATAGATTTTGGTAAATTACAAAAACTAATAACATCTTTTATAGTAATTTTTGACTTTTCGGGACCGGTTTCTAAAATCATACCAATATGTTTAATATTATCAAATTCAATATCTGTCAATTTGATTTCATTGTCTACACGAGAACTACATTTTATTTGACAACATTTATAAAAAGGGAATACCACCTGTTCATTTGAGCATTCTTTTTTTTCATAAAATCTTTTATCAACAAAAGATATTTTTTCAGTTTTATTGAAAACACGAATTCTATATTTTACATATGATATATAACCACGCGTCTTTCTCGAAACATGTAATATTAAGACAATAATATTCAATCCAATATTTATTCCAATATTTGTTAAATTTCTATATAATGCTTTAAAAAAATTAAAACCCATTATTATATGATGGTTATCGAAACCTTAATTATTATAATCAGTATTTGTGTATTATGGACACAAACTTACATACAAGATTGGAAATCCGTTTTTCTATTTCTTTTTGTTGTTAGTTTCTGTCATTATGTGTTAGAAACCCCTGTTTATGTTTCTTTTGGACTTGCTGGTATTTTGTCTTGTGTAATGAACGTTACATTATGTAGAGTTGAAAATTATTCAGAAAATGGCATAAAATTAGATAGTGATGAAGATGATGACAGTTCTACTGATGAAGAGGAAGAACAAGGTGTTGAAGATGACTCCGAACCTATTAATGATAACCCCATTGATATGAGCTCTACAATAAAAGATGCTCTTCAAAATTTTGATCCCAAAACTCTTAAAAACATGACTAAAGATACAACATCTTTAATAAAACAGCAAACAGAACTAATGAATGTAATATCACAGATGCAACCTGTCATCTCAAAAGGTTTATCACTTGTTGACAAATTTCATGGCGATGGAAAAACAGAAAAACTATTTAAACAATATAGTGAATTAAGCAAATTACAAAAATCTATTGGCGACGCATAATTCGGCATCACTAAAGTCGATTTGCGTTCATATCAAAGAATAAGAGATTAGGAATAATAGTATATGACTAACGAAAAAAATACTACACCCCTTTCAGCACTTCCTAAAAATACTGATAATGATACTGATCTTGTTAACAAAATTCTAAATCAATTAGATACATCTAATGATTCTACGCCTCCAACATTCGAATTAGAACCACCACCGGCTGAAAAACCTTCACCCAAACCGGCATCAGGCGTCCCACCTCGGAAGGTTGCCGCTCCACCGGATGTTCGCCCTGCACAGAAAATTCAAATAGTAGAGCAATCGGCATCACGGACTCCACAAAGTATGCCTTCACCCCAAGGTATACAAAATGTGTTAAATTCAATGGATATGGATTATATTTACAAAATTGCAAAAATGTCTATATTATATAGTATAATCTTTATTGGTTTCATTTTTTGTACAAATACATTTGTAGATATGTTTTCTCGAATTCCTTATATTAGTTTTACTAATAATAATGAACTTAACAATTCAGGTAAAGTGTTACAATCAATTTGTTTTGGAGCAATTTATTTTTCAATTAATATATTATTTCCAAACTAATCAAAATTTATAAGATAAGATGATTCATTTTCTATTTGAACAGGCTGATATTGTTTAAAATCTTTTGGTATTATCTGATAAACAACATATTTTGCAGCTCTTACATATTTTTCTTTTGATGATACAGTACGATTAACACACCTCAGTATTTGTCTTAATATTGTTATAGAATTTTTTGGCGTAATATCATTTAAATAGGTTCTGGCTTTACATGGTATATAGTACTCTTCTAAACGTGGTTTCAGTTCATATAATTTGTTAACAGTGCCAATTACTTCAAGATCTTTTTTTGAAAAATTTGTTACATCATCGAAGGATGTAAGTCCAAATGCTCTTACAACATCCAGACACAAATCCTCTGGTGGATTTGTTTTGAATAACTGATTCTTTACCATATTATAATGCATTGTTTTTACAGAAAAGTGTTTAAAAAAAATTTAAGTCATCAATTTAATTCTTGGTTACATCATCCACCCACCAACGGTTTGATAGATATGGTGCTGAAATATCCATATAACCAGCTCCATCATCCTGTTGCGCCGATAGTTCTGTATTTGGACTCAGAGTTGGTCCTTTTACATTTAAATCATAAATAGTTGATGGAGGTAATGCGTAATTAAAATATTGCATACTTGATAAATATCCCGAAAACCCTCCATTTTGAGTTAAGTAAAGGTCATAATAATTTTGCCTTGGTAAAGTAGTTAATGTATGAGTAGTTTTTAATCTACCATTTACATAAATATTTGATACAAAATTTGATTGTGTGTATACTAAGTGAATCCATTTTTTAACAGGTAAATTACTTATTTCAACATATTCGTTAATTGAATCGAAACTATTTACATATAAACGCATTACATTTCTTTTTCCCGATAACCATAAGCCAGGTGCTTGTATTTCAGATAACTGTTCAGGGTCTTCTCTTGAAAAGTCTTCTATTTTTGGACCTTTATGAAATACATGAAGCCACTCTTTATTGGTGTCTTTAAAAGAGTCATCTTTAATGTAAATCCATACAGAATATGTATATTCAATTCCGCCACTTTCATTTTGAGAACGTGTTAATGTTTTACTATTTTTTTCATTTGGATTTTGCAATACTTCACGAGAAAATTGTCCATCAACAAGTCCATTTAAGATGACAGGGCTGTCATCTGCACCAGCTTTTGATTTTTTTGCAATGATCCGTATTATGTATAATATGGCATAAATCACACCGCAAATGGCAATACCAAGAAATATTTCTAGTGCAACACTTTGATCGCTATTATTTATATAATCAAACACATTGTCCATATTTATCTTATTCCAATTTTTTTATATTAGATATTATCATTATGGAAGCTCGATCAATACTTGGAATTTTTTTGCTACTGGTTTTGACATGTGCCGTTATATTGATTCTAAAAATGACTATATCCAGATTTAGTGGGAATAGTAAAAGTCAAATTACAATTGTTAATAAACCAGTTAAAATGGAAGCTGATATGCAAACATGTACCGGAATTCTACCATCATCCGGAGGTGCCCATACATATAGTTTTTGGATGTATGTTTCACAATGGGAAATGACACCAGACAAACCTAAATATATATTTAGAAGAGAACATATCGGAAATAATTTGAATGTAGCACTTGGTGATTCTAACAATGAATTACAGGTTTGGTTATCAAATTCCGATGGTGTAAGAGTTCCAAGATCTTCTTGTGACATTGGTCTTGATAATGATGATACTCATCGTTTAATTAACCTACCATTACAGGGTTGGAATCATATTACCATTACAATATGGGAAAAAACACTAGACCTGTACTTAAATGGTAAATTAACAAGAACATTTATATTAGCACAACCCGTACAATCAAGCGACGCTGGTTCATTCTTTATGGGAAGTCTTTCTGCTAATAATGAAAGAACAATAAATGGTTTTGTTTCCAGATTTAAATATTTTACACGTGTCCTTTCTCCAAGAGATATATATAACTTATATCTTAAAGGCCCCGCTAAAAGCTCTGACTTATCCGACACACCAGACACCCGTTTAGTTAGTCTTAGTGTCAAACTTGGAGAAGAAGCCCCATCTTGCGCAACTGCTAAATAAATAATACGTAATAATATTAATGACAATTGTTGATGGGCAAGATGATGGTAAGGCTTTAGAAAATCCTAAATTTCTGGCAGGCACACCGTATTTATACAATTACCAAGATACACAACTACCTCTCGATAACATCGATGATCTACGAGATTTTTTAAATACTGTAAAAGAAGGAGGTATTTCTGAGGTCGATCACGACAACAAGAAACTTACAAATCTTCTAACTGGATTACAAGCCATTCATGATGGGGAGAATGACAATAACAAAGAGGGAACTGGAGTATGGGAAATAATTATTAAACATAATCCTGAATATTATTATAAAGTATATTCATCTCTTTTTACAAGCAATTTTCACAATGAACTCTTAAACAAGGAGTCGACTATTTTCAGTAACTTTTTTTATCATTTACACAGAAGAGCTTCACGTGCTAAATTTGAAAAGAATGTTCATATTGATGATGTACAAAAAAGTGCTGAATTTGCAACACAAAATTGGCATACAGATTCAACTGAATTACATGATTTATATGAAAAAATTCGTGCGAATCGTAATCATGAATATATTAATCTAATAGACGACAATTCAACACTTCTTCGTCAAGCACAACTTAATACAGATATGTTACTTAGAAGAAAATTTGTAAATAATATACTTAATTCATTATTGATATGTATATCTCTATTTATTATTACTGGATATCTAAGCATGTCTCTTGGTTATTCTCTTCCGACTATTATGACAATTAATATTGCTATTGCTGTATTATTTGCCATTAGTGTTCTTATAGCCATTATATCTGAAAATAACAGACATGATCTAAATTTTAACAGAATCGGTGCCCCAGGATATCCAGTTCTGAACAATCAAGTCCAAATGAAATACCAGGCCGGCAGTAGTCCTTGTGAAACTCAAGCTGATCCTAACTCATGTAATACACAAACTTACTGTACTGGACTTAAATAAATTAAAGAACACGCACAACAATTTAAGGAAAAGATATACCAGTTATATTTAATATGGGTGGAGGACAAATACAACTGCTTAGATATGGTGCTCAAAACATATATTTAAATGGTAATCCACAAATAACTTATTTCAAATCTGTATACAAAAGACATACTAATTTTGCTATGGAAAATATTCGTCTTGATTTTGATGGTCCACAAGGTCTTTTATACACATCTTCGGCAGTTGATAACACGATTCGTTGTAAAATTCCAAGAAATGCGGACTTAATCGATAAGGTTTATTTTGCATTCAATATACCTAACATATATTCCGGATATAGAGACAGCTCATCATCGTCTGCCACTGCTTATGAATTTCAATGGATTCCAAATATTGGTTCACAAGTTATTAAGGAATGTGTTCTTAGAATTGGTGGTAATAAGGTTAGTGAATTATATGGCCAATGGATAGAAATATGGCATGAATTATTTTTAGATACTGGTGGTAAAAATGCATTTGATAGAATGACCGGTCACGCACCAGAAATTTTTATGCCTGCTCATGACGGAATTAATAATGGATTTTATCCAACATCATCGCTTGACCCATCGCTAAATACTAATCCGGATTCTTCTAATTATTCATTTTCTGAATTTAAAAAAAATCCATATCTCCAACCACCATCAATTTTAGGAAGACAAATATATGTTCCAATACCATTCTGGTTTACAACAAATCCCGGACTGGCTTTACCTCTTATTGCTCTTCAATATCATGATGTACAAATCGAATTTAAGTTACGACCTATATCAGAGTTGTATACTATTATAGATACAGATCCAGAATCAAATACATTTAAATCAAGAATTGCGCCTAATGTTTTAATAGAGGATCATCATATTGGAAATTTTATTACAAATATTCCTTCAAAAGATTTTAATAATGGTAATAACTTATCCGATGGAACTAAAAATATGGAGGGATGGAACATTGACACTCATTTACTTGTCAATTATATTTACTTAGATGAGGATGAAAGAAGACAATTTGCCAACAATAATCATGAATATTTAATAGAACAAGTTAATAGACAGACTTTTCTTGGTATTTCTGGTTCTAAGTCACTTAATTTAAAATTCAATCATCCCGTTAAATATATGATATGGTTTGCACAAAGAAATGATATATCTTCTGTATTCAATAGACATAATAACTATACTAATTGGAAAGATGAATATATCCCACCTAATTCTAAGATTTATATTAAAAATACTGGAGCTGAAACCGAAGACGAACTATATTATAAAAAATATGATGATGGTAGTTATATTACAGACGAGGGTGGTAATTTCGTATCATTTGATGAAGTTTCTTTAGCTATGAGGAATTATTCTAATGACCAAAACACTGTACTACCATCATGGGCCCTGGACGACGACAACGCGCTCCGCAGCGATTTTACAAACTTTTTTGAGGATTTTCAAAATTATAGTTTAAAACAATTTGAATATCCTTTATTACCAACTAAATTTAACTTCGATTATTTTTCAGAAACTATAATCAAAAATAGTCGCATATTATTTGATGGTGTCGAAAGATATTCTTCCAGAAATGCTACTTTTTTCGAAAAATTACAATTATATCAACATAAATTTAAATGTGATAAACCAGGTATTAGTGTTTATTCATTATGTCTTGACCCATATTCAAATCAACCTTCTGGTGCATGTAATATGTCAAGAATTGGTACCATCGAATTAGAGGTTGAAACTAATGAATTACATCCTGCTGCAAATAACATTGCTAACAATAATATTTTACCTCAGAAAGGCGAAAAATATGGTCTTCAAAAAACTGATTATAATGTATTTGTTTTTGCTGTTAATTATAATATACTTAGAATTACAGGTGGTATGGCCGGTACAGCCTATTCTAATTAAATATATTGTTATAATATAATGTGCGCACTTGACTTATTTTTAAGAGTTACTTTGTTGTTTTTATTAAGTTTAGCGGTTATACAATTTTTTACTCAAAGAGAGGCTTTCCATCCTTGGAATAAATATGGTGCTTCTGTTATTCAAAAATTATCTTCTGAACCTACAAATACTACTCGTATTGAATACGAATATGTATCTTCAGATTTTCCATACAAAAATGCACCAAAAAAAAATCCATCCCCAATTCCACCTATTACTTATAAACAAATTGCATCACGTACTTAAATCTTTTCTATCTTTTTAAATAATCCAGTTGCTTTTAATTCATAATCTTCTTTTTTTGTTTCTTTTTTCAGAATTCTTTCACAATTATGATTTTCTGGTGAATTATGTTTTAAACATACTGTTTTTCCACAAGTACAAACCAGTAATACCATTTTCTTTTTTTTACAAAATTCACAATATGTTAATGTCATTCTTATGTAATTTTCTTTTATTTTACTAAATACACCTATTTATTAATCATTTTTATAATTAGAGAAAAGTGATGCACTTCAACTGGGGCTCGAGGCCCTTGGCCTCGAGCCTGTACATATATGTCTATCTCTTTTGCCAATAAACTTATATTAAAGGTTTCGATACAATTAGTATTAAAGACATATGTCCTGGTATGAATTATATCGCCCAAAAACACTTGATGAAATTTCTTCTAATAAAAATGTGGTTACTTATCTTAAAAATATGATTAAATTCAATAAATTTTCACATTTTGTATTATCTGGCGATGTGAGTAGTGGAAAAAGAACTCTTATCAAAATTTTTTTAAACACTGTTACACCAAATGAAAATACATTATGGTTAAATCATCTTTCTCTTAAAACAATAGACTCTAAAGAAAAATTACATAGTTTTATTAATTCCAAAACAAATAGTATTCACAAATGGTTAATTATAGAAAATTTACATAAAATGTCCAGTCAATTCTTATTTGTTTTATATAATATTTTATCAACAACTTCAATAATTGTTTGTGTACTTGAATCTACTCATCATATTGATTTATCATCTTGGGCAATTACTTTTAATATGAAAACACCATCAGAAGAAAATCTTCTTGATATTGCTAAAAAAATACTTAAAAAGGAGAATTATAGATTTAATAAAAAAATTGTTGAAAAATGTATACAATATTCTGAAGGTAAATTGTGTACATTTTTATATTTTTTACAAGTTAAATATCAGAAAAAGAAAGATATTATGGAATTTTCCCATTTACCATTTTCATACAATGACATATTATACGATAATAGTCTTAAAAAACGTATTAAACAACTATATAGTCTTGAAAATATAGGTTATTCACACATGGATATTACAAAACAATTATTCAAACAAGTTAGTTTTGATTCATCTAAGATAGATTACGCAATTATACTTGGTAATGCTATAGAACATCTTAATCATTTTGAACATGACCCATATTATCTTTATGCGTGTATTTGTAAAATATGGAAGCTTAACGGGTGCTGTCCAAAGGTTGAGTATATGGATTCTCAACAAACGCATCAACATTAGAAGAATCTAAACGAGAACTCGTATCAAATTGACATTTGCTTGTCTTCATATTTACTGAATCGGAATCTGCCATTGTATTCTGAACTGGTGTCATACTCATTACTGTTCTTTGTTCAAGACCTTCTCTTTCTTCCATATTTCCAATATGTGATGCGTCTGAACCCTGTTTTATACTTGTTTTTGTTGGTTCACGACCTCTTGAAATTCCTTCTCTTAAATCATTTAATGTAGCATTATAAATATCAGCATAAGAAGTGGGTTTTTCTTCACCTTGACCATTACCAATATATGAATTGTTTGAAGTATTTTCTTTATTTGTTTCTGGCGCCACAGTATCTGTTACAGAATATGCACCATAAGTTCTACCATTTGCTTGTCCTGAATATTCAGTAGTTGATACATGTTGTCTACTTGTTTCGGGTGCATTTTTGGGATTTGTAATATATGCTGCCCCTTTTGATTGAGTCGCAATACCCTTATGCTTATTATCGCTTGTAGTTTCTTTTACCGTCTTTTTGGCATTATCAATATTATAAGCACTATTTCTTACTCCTGGTCCAGTCGGATTCGCATGTTCAATCCATTGTTTTAGAGTTTCTCTTGCGGTTGTATTTGTTGGATTTGGATCTTCTGCCCTACCCGCACCGAATACATTTATTGAACCTAAACGATTATCATGTATTCCCAATTCTTTTAGTGTTGTTCTTGCTACATCATTTGTATCATGAATTGTTTGACTCTTTCTTACACTACTAAAGTTACGTTCACTAGAAGTATCATGAATATTTGTTTCTTTTATTGTTGGTCGTAATAGATCTTGTACTGGTGCCACAATCTTGTTTACCAAACTTGTTGCATGACCCAAATATGATTTTTCTTTTGTTTCTTCTTTTCTAACTTCAGAACAATACTGAATCTTTAATTTTGACTCTCTATTTTGATTTGTAGCATTACGAAATCCATAACCATCCAAATCTTGTTTGTGAGTTGTTTGATTTTTATAAGCTTCTAAAGATTCACCCCCCTTTAATACAGATGGCCCCGCTGGACCAGAATAAGAATATAAAGTATCTTGTCTATTGGTTGGCTTATCTGTAAATACTTCTCTTGATGTTTCACCACTTGTTACAACTGTAGTGTTCATTCTTGGTACAGAACCGTGTGAGTGAAACCGTATTACTCTATTTTGATTAACTACTGGAGTCATTCCACGTCTTGTACCCTTAAAACCACGCACTATTCTACCTTCATAAGTCATCTTTGGATTTGTTGCTACACGTAATTCATCTACAGTTGGTTGACCAGCATAATCTAACGCATCATTTTGCTGAAAACCACCGGAGGGTTCCGCACTATAACCCTTATTCAAACCTGGCCCAACTCTAACAGGTTCTATTAGTGGTACACCTTGTTTGAAATTTGATGCGGAATAACGATCTCTCATCTTATCTGACACATTTTGTGTACCATAAATGTTTTCTTGCTGTAAATCAAATAATGATGCCGTTTCTTCCTTTCTAATACTTAGATCTGATACACCAGTATATCTTTCTACAAGACCACTATTCACATTAGAATCTGTGTTTTGTTTTACATTACTACCATAAAATGGTACCATGTTGTTATGTTTAAAATCTTCGTTTCTCATCATCTCACCAGTTAAAGACATACTCTGATTCGGATTCATATTATTTGCTGAACGACTAGATTCGGGACGCTCTAATAACTTGCTAACAGTATTCTTACCTGCAAGATGAGTTTCCATTGTCTGTCTCTCATACATTTTTGAATCCAATACACGATTATCATAAATATCCTGTGATTGCGATGTTTTTTTTTCATTTTCTTGTTTTGCATTCAAAAGCCAGCCTCCGGCGGCTAATCCACCACTTACTAATAAAGCATCCATTATTATTTGGGAACTTTTTTATAATTCATTTCTTTGTTACACACCTTTGTTATATTTAGAAACAGTAATATAGTATCATACAATGATGGGTTCATTATTGCCGCATATTCTTGTAAATTAACTACAAAATTTTCCATTTCATTCATACGACGACATATATCTAAAATTGATAATTCACTATAATGATATTTTTCTGCCAATGAATGTATTGTAGATACTACTGTCGCATTTACCAACTTCTCCTGAATTGAATTCGCTACTTCCAAATGTATATCATTATATGTTTCATATCCATCTCTTTTTGATATTTTTTTATGTAACATTGTTAAATGTTTTAAACTATTCAAATTTCCTTCAGACTCATTAACCATTTTTTTCAATAAACACATATCACCATTCGGAATTAATTGTCTACAATAATATAATAATTTTTCAGACCTTGGTCTAGGCACACGTATCAAAAAACATCTGCTATTTAAAGCCGGATCTACACTGTCAATATTTCTACATGTAAATACATATCTACATGTCAAATATGTATCTTCCACCAATTGTCTAAAAGCTTCTTGCTGTTCACCAAGATAATTTAAATAACGAATATAAATTATTTTACTACAATCTGCTGATATATCACGCGTTCTACCTATTTCTTCTATTATTTTCGGCAAATTTGCCTTTTTTCTTACACACTCTTTCGCATCAAAACGTATATATGATGATGTTGAATAAAATCTTACACCAGTATCCTCCCAAGTTCTTATTTTCTCCTTCTCATTTTTCCCAGAATTTAACATTCTTAATACCAATGTATGCTTTCCAACACCCCTACCACCATAAAATATTGTATTTAACATCCCTTGAGAAAAATACTTAGTTATTCGATCCTCTATTTCCGGATGAACTTTCATTATTCATTCAATTCAAGTTCACTCTTTATTCTATTTTCAATAATCATATATAATATTCACTTTCATATAATCATTCATGGACCAATTCTATACAAATGAAGATGTATCTATTAAATGTTTTGAAATACTTAAAAAAGAGGTAAATATAGAATCATATGATATACAACTTGAACCATCTGCTGGTTCTGGTTCATTTTATAAACTTATGAACCCACAAAAAAGAATCGGACTTGATATACAACCACAATATGAAGGCATAATCAAGCAAGATTTTCTTACATATACTCCGGATGCCAATAAATCATATATTTGTATTGGTAATCCCCCTTTTGGAAGAGTCTCATCACTTGTAATTAAATTTTTCAATAAATGTGCACAGTTTTCTGATTGTATTGCCTTTATAATACCAAGAACATTCAATAAAGTTAGTGTACAAAATAAGCTCAA
>MDSY01130964.1_pt1 | contig 18041 bp, 15 predicted proteins | sample 811131 | NCBI WGS metagenome assembly MDSY01 (sample SAMN05326643, study PRJNA326480) | marine metagenome | isolation source: seawater | place: Atlantic Ocean: South West | collected 2010
ACAGCTCGAAGAGTTGAAGGTGTTGCGCAAGAACGGCTGACCGTGGGACGGATGGACGTGCGCCGCGGCGGCAAAAGGCGGACACTTCGAGATGCTGCAGTGGGCGCGCGCGAACGGCTGCCCGTGGGGCGAGTGGACTTGCGCGGTGGTGGCGGAGGGGCATGTACTTGAGTGGGCGATAGCGAACGGCGTACCCGAATCGTGAGAAGAAGACTTTTCTGATTTGGTATGTTCTATCTACGAGCTATCGTTACCCCCTAAGTCTAAGCTATCCTCACCGCTTCCCCCTCCCCTTCCCCCGCCATTTCCCCCCCGAAGACCCTTTCTGTTTCCCCCGGATGCTCGCCAAATCAACGCTGAGTTCGTCGAAGCGGTCGTTCATAAGCGACCGCTCGCCCAGACGAGCCAGGGTGGTTTGGGTTAAAACTACGGAAGTATTTTTTGAATCAACGGCTTCTGAATTAATCAATTCAGCAGCATCTGCTTGATTCGCTCTCGAATTTGCCGCTTCCCAGGAGGCTTGCACCGCAGCTACGGTTCGCTCCGTCACGACCCGTTCGCCTATACAACCAAGCCTCCTTAACCGAATCTTCGCGTTACTTTCAAGAGAGGACACTTTTTCTTGCGCCGCCAACCCGGGCACGGACAACACGAGCGACACGCCTTTCTTCGCACACCCCACCCTTCCTGCTCTTCCCGCTCTGTGCGCGTACGCGTCTTGGTCTTTCGGAAGGTCCGCGTGCACTACTAGTTCGACACCAGGAAGGTCTAAACCTCGCGCTGCGACGTCGGTGGCGACCAGCACGTCGCACGTCCCCGCCCGCAGCGACGCAATCGCCGCGTCCCTCGCCGGCTGCGGAAGGTCGCCGTGAAGACTCACCACGCGGCGCTTTTTGATTTTTTTGGGTTGAGGGGAGGTGTGTGTATCGTCATCTGTATCAGTAACAAGTGTAGACCGTTCCTGGAAGAATAAATAAAGGGAAAAGGTGAGTCAAAACGTCACTGAAAACAGTCACTTGAAAAACTTGACCCGTTTAAAACCAAAAACCAAAAAAGTCTCTTTTTGTTCCGCCGGGCGCCCGTCACGTTGTGTTCACTTTGATTCTTACAAAGATACACTTCAATCGCTCAGGTTTTTGTTGGTTACATCGACCCCGTCTAAAAGGTCTCGAAAGTCTAACATGTGAATAAAAAATGTTGTTCCTCATCGCGATGGGTGACTTTTTGGCACAGGCGGAATTTTATAACTCGGAGACTAAAAAACCTCAAACGAAAACTCAAAACCAAAAAACCCTCGTTCCATCATGACATTCTTGATGTTGTAATCACCGTCAAACCTCAGGGAATGTAGGTAAGAATTGTACCATTCATATGGAAGGATGTTAAGGGTGCCGTGTACTAGTGCGCGATGCGATAATACTAGGCCATCCAAAAACCTCTCGTCTTGGTCGTCAGAGAATTGTAGTCTATCGTTAGCCCACATGTTATGGTCAGGACGATTGTGAAGTCATCATCGACCGCGACGTAGGTTGGGTGGTGGTTGTGTTGCCGGTATAGGTGTCGTGTATGAGCAATTAGTCTCACCTCATACGCGATCGCCAGCGTCCCCGCCAGGCGCTCCGCCGCGAGCTTGGTCTCCACAAAGACAATCGTCTGACCTTTGGCTTTTCCTTTTTGTGTATTCGACTGAGTTTCATTTGGCGGTTCATAAGTCAACAGTTCATCACCCGTGTCCTCTGCGTACACGTCCACCGCGTTGATAATAGCCCCGTTAACATTCTCCTTCGCGAGCACGAACACCAAGTGCTCCACCTCACCGCCCACGGTGCCGCCCATTTCGTTGACAAGTGAAACGCGAATGTGGTCTCTCGGAAGCCTTTTCTGTAAAAATCGAGCGAGTCCCGGTGGCATCGTGGCAGAGAGACAGGCGGTGCGACAGTCCCCCCCCGGGGGCACGCAAACAACCTCCACATCTTTCTCAAAACCGCCATCCAACAATCGGTCGCACTCATCGAGAATCTGGTACCGTAACCGTTTCGTTTTTATAATCCGGCGATCGAACAGCTCTTTGATTCGGCCGGGCGTGCCTATTATTACTCGCATTGCGTCGTCTTTTTTTTTCAGCTCGAGAACGCTTTGCTTTTCGTCGATGCCGCCTACGCACAGGATGCACGGAAACCCGGCAGCGGTGACGTGCCGCTCCGCGTGTTGGAACACCTGAGACGCGAGCTCTCTCGTGGGTAAGAAAATTATAGCAGTGACGCAGCCGGGATCCTGATGATTATTTTGAGCATCATCATTACTTGTTGTTTCTTCTCTCAGCTTCAATCTTCTCTCCGCCTCCAACTCCAGTGCGTTCGTCAGCGGCAACATGTACGCCAGGGTTTTCCCGCTTCCAGTCGGGGCTTGGACTAAAACGTCTTTCTGGTCGACTATTAATGCGTTTAGGGTTCGCTCCTGGACGGGAGTGAGGTGCGTCACGCCGCAGGAGGTCAATCTAGACTTTGCCGCCTGTGAGGTGATGATTGATTAATGGGTAATGGAGAAGCATGGGGGAGAGATACTCGTCAGATACGTAGTTCAGGGGGTGTCACCGGTGATGACGCCAGTTAGATAGTCGCGGATTCATCGACATGCACGCAAAATCTAGCTATGTGTGAAGCGGCACGAGACACAGGCAAATAGTCTCCCAGTCCATCTGGGTTTACGTGTTCGGCGGCGGGCGCTCATCATCGTCGGCGGCTGGATGGCATGAGGGAAGGTCTATACGTGTTTAGTCTGCGCACCTTGGACACGGGCGCGGCATCCACGTCTGTTTTCGTCGCCTCCGCGGTGACCACCGTGGAGGTCATGGGGAGAAGGCCGTCGACCTGCACCCGAATTGGGCGCAGGCGCTGGCGCGACTGACCGGGAGTGAGAAATTCAGCGAAGAACCTCTCGCGCTCGGTCAACCGGCAAGGGACGGTAGCGGAGTTACCGCTTCCCGCCCTAAGTTTTTCTTCTGGGACACCACAGAGCAAATAGTCGGACACTTTGAACTCGCTTGGCGCCAGTCGACACGAAAACTCGCAACCATTGCATACACAAAAACGTGTTGTCGACCGCGCGAAGAGGCACTGCGTCGCGCTACGCGCCCGCCGCGACGCCTGTCGTACGGGTCGTCGCCTCGCCAACGCGCCGCTCGCTTCAAAGCCCCGCGGAGGGTCTTTAAGCGAGCCAGCTTGCGCCGTGTTTGCGTCGACGGCACCCCGTGACGCGGACACGATGAGTTCTAGAAAACTCGAGTCCGAGGCGAGCATACGGCGAAGGCTTCTCCTGGAGCCCGAAGCGGTGGATGATGACCTCCCGACCGCGTGGACGTGCTCGTACGTCATGTCCTCCGGCGACGGCATCAACCTGTTAGGCACGTTGGACGTGGACCGGAACCGCGCGCGGTTCGTCGCCAACTCCGGGCTGTTCGGCACCGCGTACCAGTTCGTGATGCCTCGCGATCAAATCCAGATCGTCAGAGTCCCCACCGCCTCCACCCCGTACAACGCATTAGAACTGCACACAAAGTACAGGCAGAACATCCTGTGTGACTTCGATGACAACGTCGCGACGTTTCGGCGGTGCTGCGAGGTGATGAAGCTCGACGTGTTGCCGCAAGATGAACCGTTAATAGCGGTGCTCCCCACTGATGTCAGCGACCACGCGAACAGATGGCGCCAGCGCGCGGCGCAGACGCGACGCGAACGTGAGGCCGCGGAGGCGTTAGCCGCTCGGGGAGGCTTGGTGGAGGACGACGGCGAGCAGCTCACGAAGCAGGTGATGCACCTTCACGGCGAGAAGCTCGCGTTGCAAAAGCGAATGACCGAGTTGGAACGCGAAAACAAACACCTTTGCGGCGAAGTCGAAGTTTTATATTCGCAAGTCGACGAGCAAAGCGAACGGGCTAGCAGGGAAAGGGAAGCCCTGGAAGCCGCTGCATCTGCTGCCGTGGACTCCATGCTCGCCGTGACTGCGGAGAACGAGCGGAATGAACGGAAGGAACGTTTATCGAAAGAGCAGGAGGAAGCGAGTTCACCTGGCTCCGCGACGTCGCCTGATTCAGAAAAGCAAAACAAAAATGAAGTGAACGAGGTGAAGGTTGAAAAGTATACTCTTCAATACGAACCCACCGCGGTTGTTTCCGTGCCGGACGATTCGTTGGACAGTGCTATTACGCGCCAAGATGAGTTGGCCAGTTCTGTCGCTGCACTCCGGGAAGAAAAAGAATCCTTCGAGCGAGAGATTCAGCGGCTAAGAGCGGAGCTTTTGAAGCGGGACGAGGAACGGTTCGAGGCAGGGAAAAACGACACGCCCGCGTCGCCAACCAAAAGTACGTTTTCGAAAGAAGACGACGACAACATGCAGGATATGCTGGCGATGGAAGTGACACGGTTGTTGGCGAAGCAAACCGAGTTGGCTTCGCATTTAGCGAAAGTTCAACGGGAAAAGGAACTTTTGGAAAAAGAAAACGAGCTGCTGTATCGGAAAACAGAACAAGTGGAGACGGAAGTGGAGACGGTGAAGATTGAAAAAGATTTGGCTTGTGAGCGGTTGAGCCAAGTATCGAGAGCGGCTTCGTCACGCGAAGGCCTGGGGGTTCTGTCTGAAAACGGCGACTTCGACGGTACAAGTGACATGGCCCCGAACAGTCCTCCACGGTGGACGGACAAGCCGACTTTGAACCAAACAAAACAAACTTCAGCGAAAGGCAAAAAGAAACTGGACGACGGCCCCGACGCTGAGCTCGCCGCAAAACTAATTAAGCGATTAGAGACTGGTGGCGAATCCGAAGAAGCCACGCAGATGCGACTCGAAATGGGACGCATGAAGGCTGAGTTGGAACAACTGAAGTCACAGGCGGATGCGCAATCCTTAAGAGATGACGACCTAGAGACTTCGTTCGAGTTGCTTGAGGAATCCCGGGTTGCGATTGAAACGCTGGAGAGGGAAAAACAAAACGCCGAACGGGAAAAGGAACAAGTAAGGAAGGATCTTTTGAGAAAGGAATTGGAGTTGAAGTCTGAGAAGGATAAAATCGCCACTGCTACCGCTCAAGCCGCTCAAGCCGCCGCTCAAGCCGCAATCTTGAAGGAAAAGGAAGAGGCGCTTTGGAGGGTGACGGAGGCGGAGTTGAGGGCTGCGGATGCTGAGCGCGCAGTGGAGGCGCTGCGCATGGAAAACGAGAGCTCGGTGCAAAAAGTTCGCGAGCTGGAAGATGAGTTGAAAAGTGAACGCAGTCGCTCGAAAGCGAACAGCTGCGCGTCCACGGTGGATGAGTTCTTGAAAAATTCAAAAACGCCACGTGGCGGTCAACCTGTTTTAGAATACTCCTTCGCCCAAAGCCTCCCGGAAACCCCCGGCGAGTGGAACGGAACTAGCACGCCGTTTTCGGACGCGGGCTATAGCGTGTCCGACAAAGTGTGGCAGGAGCTTATTCTGGGAAAGGAGTCGTTGTTAGAGGCGGCGACCGCTCGTGACGCGCAGAAGGAAGATGAGATCATGGCGCTGAAAGCCAAGTTGGAACGGCTTGAGAAGGGTAAGGGAGGTAACGTTAGCGCTCCTTCTTCTGCTCGAAAAGAGAAAAAGAAGGGAGGTTCGCGGTTAGGGTCGCCGCGGTCGCCTGAGAGAGTCAAGTCTCCAAGTTCTGTGAAATCTTCTGTAGACGTCGCCTTGTCCTCTCACCTCGCTGGACTTTCGTTGCCTCGCATCAACACCGGGGTTGTGCTTGTTCCAGACCGGTCGTCGCCCACGTCGACGTTGACCAAGGAAAACGTCGTGGGGATTCAGACACCTAGGGCAGAAGACTCGCGGTCGCCGTTAACGAAAGGGCTCTCCGCGATCGGCTCGTTCGCCAAGCGGTTCTCGCCAGGGGGGAATCAATGAGTGGAGTGTTGTAATGTATAAGATATTTGATACCTACCGTGTGTCATCCGTTCCCTTGCACACTGTTATCACAAACTCATCGTTTCTTCTTTCACGCGCCTTCATCCTCGCCGATGCCGAAGTAGCTGCGGATGGTGAACGGCTCGGGCTCTTGTTTTATTTCGTGCTCTTGCTTGATGTTGGGTTCGAGCTTGACCTCGGGCGAACTTTCGGGCTCACGCTTGATCCGCTTCGAACGCGGCGGACCTGCGCGCGCATTTTTGCACTCCGCACAGTTCTGTTTCAGTTTGCCGTGGGAGCAGCCGTCGCAGTCCAAGCAGCCCTGTTTCAACTTGCCATGAGGGCAGGGGATGCACGCCGCGCAGTGGTGTTTCACCTTCCCGTGAGGGCAAGGGTTGCACTCCTTGCAGCTGCTTTTCTGCTTCCCGTGAGGATAAGGCTTGCAGTCCGCGCAGTGGCTTTTCCGCTTTCCATGGGGGCATCGATTTCGTCCCATTACTCGTGGCACGAGCACACGTCTCGTCACGCGCGCGTCACGATGTGCGGCCGAGCACGCGAAGCGCGAGTGTCGTAGCTTTCGCGGAAACAAAAAATCTCGGACGACGCGACAGCTGAGAGATTCGTTTTCGTCGGTTCTTCGAGACTGAAATGCAGTGCGATTGTTGAACGCTGATTTTGATTTTTTCATATTCTCGTGACCCTCGTGGAAGCCGTTTGACGAGACCGGCCATCGGCCGACGCCTACCAGTCTGGTGACGCGCACGATGGCGTCCCTCACCCCCGCGGCGCTCGCGGCCTTAACCAAGGTACAGGCCCGCATCAAGGGATGGGCGCAGCGCAACAAGCTTCGTGCGGCTCGCTTGGAGGAAGCCAAGGCTGCTGGTGGCCCACATGCACTATTCGCGGACCTATCGCCTCATGAAAAACTTCGAGACGTGTTCCCGTGCGGCCTTGCTTCCATTGTCGCACGTGGTTCGTTGTACGTGTTCGACAAGCACCTGTGCTACCACGCGAGTGCTAAACCCGCTGGGATGTTTTCCGCCGCAACCGACGAGGTTGTGATGACACTCCCCCCGTCCCAAGTGGCGCACGTCGCGGTGAAGCAGGAGTTTACCGAGCCTGGGATTGTGGTCACCGCCGTGACGGACCCTGTGGACAAAAGCAGCGCCACGAAGCTGTGGTGGGGCGGTATGTACTCCCCTTAACACGTCGCGGATGCTGTACAGCGGGTGATGGTGGACAAACAGCAAGAAACTAAGTTCGCAGCTTCAAAGGAAAGAACAAGAGCAGCGCACGCGATGGTCAAAAAATCAATCGAGAAAGGAAAAACTCACGAAAACGTTATTGCGAAGCTCGTGGGCGATATCGCGGGGTATAAGGCGGCGGCGAGAAAAGCGGAGTCGGAACGTGATGAGCTTGGTTTAAAACTGACGGACTTGTCATCTCGACTCGTGGAAACCTTGGATGCGCTCGATGCGAGTAACAGGGCGTTACTGGACGCGAAATCATCCGTCGCGGTTGAACTGAGTGTAGCGAGCAAAGCTTCTGAAAATAAAAATCCAACGAAAACGAAAAGCGACGATGATGAATCTAATCAGCGAATCACTGGGTTAATCAGTGCTTTGGTGGATGGGAAGCGAAGGGCGGAGAGCGCTGAGCATAAACTCGCTGAACTGCAAGCGATACACGCTGAGACCGTCGAGGAGATGGAGTCGTTGCGTTCGTCGGTGGAAGCTGCTAATGCGGAACTGGAAGCGTCCAAGTCAGAAACTGTCGCGGCCAGGGAGGCGCTTGCTTAGGCGGAGGCATGGACAGTGGAGCTTGGCGAGTCACTGGAAGCGGCACGCGTTGAGACTCGCGAGGTGGTGGATGAACTGAAAAAAGCGCAGGCGGCGACGGCAGAGCTGGAAGCGTCGCTTGAATTTTCTAAAAAAGAAACCGCCGCGGCGAAGGCGGAGGTGAATGAAGTAACCGCCAACGCTGAAGCCGCTCGGGTCGCCGTAGAGAACGCGGTGTTCGAGAAATTCGAATCCATCTCAAACGAATCTAGTTTAAAAATAATCCAACTCGAGTCTACGCTTGTTGCGTCGCGGCGGCGCGAAGAGGAGACGCGAACGCTGGTCGAGACGCTCCGGGAAACCGCGAGGGAAGCGAATTTACGGGCGATGAATGAGACGGAGGAACAACGGGACGCGGTGAAAGCGCTCGCGGCGGCAGAGGCGACCGCGGCGATTGCGCGTGAGGCGGAAAAACACATTCGCAAGTCCGTGATCGCTGATATGGCGAGAACAGAGGACGCGTTGGGCCGCGTGGGGATTTCAGAAGCGGCTCGTGTTGAAGCGGTGAGCGCGCTTCGCGACGCGGAAGCAAAACTCGCGGCGCACGCCGGCGACACCACGGCGACGACGCTCACGGTGAAGCTTGGCGAGAAGGAGTCGGCGCTCGTGGCGAGCTGTGCTGCGCTGGAAGCGAAGACTACGTTGCTTGTGGACGCAAAGGCTGCGCTCGCTGCTGCGGAATCGGATGCGGCTGTCGCCCATGAAGACACGAAGCACGCGCGCAAAGTTGCGTCGGGCGAAAAGACACGAGCGGACGAAGCGTCGAGTCAAGCAACGGCGGTGGAGCGCGCCCGCGTGGAAGCCGTGACGGCGCTCCGGGACGCCGAGGCCCGTATTGCTGTATTTTCGAACGACACTGCAGCTGTGACGCTGGCTGCGCAGCTTGCGGAGAAGGAAGCTGCGTTGGAATCGAAGGTTGTGGCTCTAACAGAGGCCAAAACAGCGCTCGCCTCCGCCGAGTCGGGTTTAGCCGTGGCTCTCCAAGCCGAAATGCACGCCCGCCAGACAATAAATGCGGAGAAGACACGGGCAGACGAAGCGCTGGCGCGCGAGGAGGTTTCGGAAGCGGCGAGGGCGGAAGCGTTGAATTCGCTGCGCGACGCCGAGGCGCGCATCGCGGTGTACGCCAGCGACACCACCGCCGCAACGCTCGCTGCGAAGCTTGAAGAGAAGGGGGTATCTCTTGAGGCTAAGTCGAAGGCGCTGGATGAGGCTACCAATTCGCTTCGCGACGCCGAAGCGAAAGTCGCCGTGTACGCCACAGAGCAATTAGTCATCGAAACCATCGCGGCGACGTTAAAAACCAAACTTGCCGGGAAGCTGGCGGGGATGGAAAACGTGCTTGAAGAGAAGCAAGCCGAGCTCAACGCGGCTTTGAACGAAATCGCCGCTATGCGAAGTGAGTTAACAGGGTTATCGGTGCAGAGCCAGAGGAACTTGGACTTAGCAGAATCCGCACGAGCTGATGCTGAAAAAACCCGAGACGACGCCCGGGAAGGAAGTGAAGAGTACCACATTCTCGCCGGCAAAGCCACGGAGGCTGCAGCGGAAGCCGCCGCGGCGAAGGCGGCGGAGCAAATGGCGAGGGAGCTCGCGGGACGCACGCAAACGGACGTCAACGAGTGGATCGAGCGCGAAAGAAAAGCGAGAGTGCAAAACGCTTCCTCTACTCAGAAATTCCTCGCCGCTGATGAACAGCTGAAAGAGACTAAAATTGAGTTAAAAACCACCACAAAAAAGTGCGCCGAGATTGAAAAGGCGAACCGGGACGGGGAAGAGCTTTGCCGGCGGTTAACCGACGAGCTTCGGCAAAGTAAAAAAGTCGTGAAAGCCGCGTATATTTCGTACCAACAAACTTCCTTGCAATTGGAGGACACGAAACGCGTCCTGGAGCGTGAACAAGAGAACTCCATTTGCATGCACCAAAACAGCTCGCAGCAGAAGATGTACCTCGCGAACACGGCGTACGCGGGACTGGAGCTCGGGTACAGGGAGAACGGAAGTCGAGGCGGGAATGGAAATTCGCAAATGAGATTGGGGGATGGTGCGAGCAATACCAGCAACAACCCATCGCCATCGCGAATGCACTGCGACCTGCCCAAACCCCCCCTGGCGTCCCGTCCTTCGAACGGCTTATGCCTTCCTTGCAGAGCGCCCCGTTCACGCCGTTGCGGTCGCCACGAGTAGTCGAGCCTGAGTGAGAGGTAATGTGTTTTAATGCAGTTTTTGGACAAATCGTCAGATTTATCGGCGCGGCCGCAGGCGCTCGTCCCAGGCGACCCGTTTGTGTATCGCCGCGCGTGCTCAGTGTCATGACATCCACGCATTTCCCCGCGCGTCCCGGACCCGCGTCAAAGATGGACGATCCCCGCGCGGTGGCTCGTGCAGCCAAACGACTCCTCCATCACGTCGTCCCGGGAAAAACCGTGATGGCCACGGGATGGAACGAAGAGGCGTCCAGCAGCGAGCAGTCCGACCTGCCGTGCACAGCAGACGCGGGATATGTCGAGGCAGGCATGAATGTTGACAGCATCGCAGGGAACGCACGGCCGGACACACCACGTGAGTATCTCCATGATGCCCTGACAACACACCTCGGACGTGACGTTTCGCCGTCTTCAAAAAAACGCGCCTTCGAGGCTGACCCTTCGGCTTCAAGTCAACCGAGTTTTCGAAAACCTTTTAAATCAATCGCGACGGTGTGTTCCAGCGGCTCGGAAGCGTCAAGTGATGAGCTTTCTCAATCGCAACCGGGCATATCTGCATCCCAGCAACAACAGCAACAGCCCCTTCCCGACGCGCAAACTGTGCGATCTGCGATCGACAAACGGGACGTCGCCGTGGGCGCGGCGTTTTTGAGACAGTGTCACCAGCGCTTGACGAAAATCGTCGCCGACGCCGTGCTGGCGAAGGCGAGAAACCGGGTGTATTTGGAGCGAAAAGAAGAAGCGAAAAGAATCGAGAGACTAGATGTCCATACAAATCCGAGTGGCTCGAATGAAACAGGTGGGTGCGCACGCCTCGTGAGCTTTACAGATGCGCGAGCCGCCAAGGCACGAGGTGGTATTTCGATGGCGGATGACCCGACGAGCGGGAAAATAAATTCATCAAAAAAGTCCCTGGCCGAACTGACGCTGGAGAAGAGCGCCGAGTCGTGTTTTGGCGGAGAGCGCGTTTTGGAAAGTCCACAGAGGCGTGTACACACCAGAAACCAAGCTGGAGAGGATGCCGATGAAACTTCCCTACCTTTGAAAGTTACCCCCCCACCTTCACCTGTCAAAGGTAAGTCTTTGAAAGGCGACAAGGGCGTCAAGAGGTTACGATTGACCGAAATTTTATTTCGCGTCGACAAGTCAAGCGTCCACGGCTTCGGGGTTTTCCCGAGGGTTGCGATTCCAGCGAACGTACCTGTTATCGAGTACGTAGGTGAGGTGATACGACGCCCAGTGGCGGACAAAAGAGAACGAGCGGCGGACCAGGCGCTGAACGAGGCTTTGAATGAGAAGGTGAAAGAATCGAACGGTGGTGACCAAAGAAAAGAAACGAAAAGAGCGTCTACTTACATGTTCGCGTTGGACGAGCACGACGTGGATTCGCGCGTGGTGGACGCGCAACAAAAAGGCAACATCGCGCGGTACGTGAACCACAGCTGCAATCCGAACTGCTACACCAAAAACGTAACACTGCACAACAAAAAGCGGGTCGTCATATTCACGAAAAAAGAAATAAAAAAAGGGGAAGAGTTGTCGTACGACTACAGGTTCGCGCCCGAGACGCCCGAACTGGAAACCAAATGCGGATGCGGCGCGCAGACGTGCAGAGGAGTGATCAACGTCCGAGGGTAGGCTAATTACGATTAAACTGAGTACAAGTAGACTAAATAGCCATACACAATACACCCTAAAAGAACTCATTATCTAGTTCGAAATTGTCCTCGTCCCTCACACTACTCCGACCCCTTCGCCCCCTTTTCTCCGGCTTCGGCTTCGGCTTTGAATCTCCTTTCTGTTTGTCTGGTTTTTTATTTTTCATGTTTTTGTTTCTGTTGCCCACTTTGACTCTTCCAGCCGCGGCGACAATGCCGTGCGCTTCGTAGTCAATCACGACACCCCCGAAGCCGGCTTTTTTTAACCTCGCCACCGCGCCTTTCGCCACCTGGCCCGCGGACTTCGACGCTGGGTCGCCGATGTAGTGGTACAAAACGCCGTTGGGTTTCAGGATTCGCAGCAAGTGTTTGTAGAATTCTTCCGAGAACAATTCACCCGCCAACGCGAACGTCGGAGGGTCGTGGATAATACGGTCGAATGAATTGTCCGGTAACGTGGGCACCACATCCGCGCCGTTGCCGTACAGCTGTCGAATTTGTCCAGAAAACAGCAAGTGCGAGTGCGGGTTCATTTGGCACATTATTGTCATGGCTCGGTCCAGCTCAATCGTCGTGACTTGCGCGCCTTTTTCTGCCGCTCCACTCGCGGTATACGCAAGCCCAGTGCAGATGTCTAATACCCTTGAATTAGGTCTTATAGGGTGTACTGCTGCTAATTTCATCCCCGTGTCCTCCATCGGGTCTACTCCGACTCCGAACCTGTGCATCGAAAAACCCGCTAGCAACGCAGTCGGCGCGAACCCCACCCCGCTCGGCATAAGCGAACACGCCCGGCTCGTTCCCTCTGAAAACGCCTGGAAACGTTGCGCGGGCTGGGATTTTTCCAACACGTACGCGCCTTTTTCGTCCTTGGATATTTCTTCTATGTCCTCCCAGGTGACTAATACGTCATATGTTGTACTCTCTGAGGATATCTCTGAAGATATCTCTTTAGTTCCATTACTTTCTTCCATAAACACCCCCTCATCGCTGAAGCGTAAATCCACGTCATCTGAAAAGCTGAAACTCAACGTGCATTTCAAATGAGTTTCGCCCTGTGCTTTCGCCTCCAGCAACGCTCTTGCCACGTCGAAGGACAACAAAGGGGGTCGGGGGTCTAGGAGGTGGAGGGGGGAGGGGAAGGGCCCCCACGTGTCGGACGCGTACACGGCGGTGTGTGCCTCGGGGTCCAGGTTCGGGTCATCGGCTGCATCGTCGGCGGCGGCGGTCGCGACTGTGAGGAATGCGATTGGACGAGACCGGCGTGTGCTTGAAACCCGACGGCGATGTGGCACGAGCGCCCTATGCGAAGTTCCAAGCGGTACGTACCGCGTGCTCGCGACCGCGTGCGACATCGCGGCTACGCGGTCGTCCGCGGACAGTCGTCCAGCGCGACGAGGGTTGTGAGCTGAGAGTAAAAACCGAAAAGTGAAGTTTCGGTTTTCGGCGAGTCCTGGAAACAAAGGAGTTTAAAATGGCTGGCGCGGCGCCCCTCGCCGCGTCGGCCGCCTGGACCCGACTCGGCGCGTCGCATCGCTCGCGTACTCACTGCAGAGCATACGTATGCGCATCAGTTCCATACAGCGAGTCCTTTCGACGCATCACGCGCCATCCCGAGTCTGCGTCTGACTCGGCTGGAAATGTTCTCTACTTTGGCTACGGCGCTAACATCAGTTCGAGTGCGTTGAAGACAAGAGGCGTGAGCCCTTCCGCGAGCGCCGTGGGACGCGCGGACGGGTGGGCCCTTAACTTCATACACCGAGGAGGGTACGCCACGATCGACCGAGACAAAGAAAGTACCGCCTGGGGAAGCGTGCACCGGATTTGCAAGTCAGAGTTGGTTGTGATTCGTAAGTGGGAAACGGGGTACAAAATGGTTGAAATGGATGTCGACGTGTTGAATGGAGATGGACCGATAACAGACAAACGCAAATCAATCACCGTTAAGTGCATCGCGTTCGTCACAAAACCATCCGCGCGTCTGCCGGCACCCGTGGTGCCTTTCAATTTGTACGCTGACAAGTTAGTCAAAGGCGCGGAAGAGATTGGGCTGCCAAATGAGTATTTGCAAATGTTGCGACGAGCGCGCGACGAATCAATTTCGAGGAAAGATCGCGGGCCCGAGTACTTCGACGTTCCCACGGTACCGCAGTTAGTCAAACGGTGGTTTTCAGGTGAAGTATAGGTAATGCTAGGTAGTGTTACATATAGTGTATAATCCTTGTAGTCATAGAAAACGTGTAGTATGTAGACCTTTATGCTAGCGATGTCGCGTTGTTAGTTTCGGCTGCCAAACAAAAGAACAAAAAGCGCCAAAATATTTCTTTGCCAATCACAGTCCGACGACACCATGGTCTTGGGCCCCGTCGCCCCCTCGCACGAGCCCCCCTGCGTTACGACGTGGGCGACGAAGTTGACGTCGCTGTTGATGGCACGGTGAATGTGTACCCGTACGACAAGGGTTGGAAACGAGGCGTGATCTTGTTTAAGTTTTGCTCCGTGGAGGAGGAACACGTGCGGGCGGTTTTACCTCGATCGTACCTCCAACGGCTTCCACCTGACGTGCAGATCGCATACCTTGTAAAGCTCAACGGCGACGACGGGTACGCCCCCGCGCACTTCAACGACCCTGATTTCATCCGAGCCACTGATGCGAAATACGCCAACGATGCGCCCACGAGGTTCGCGGTTGGTGATGAAGTACAGTGCCAAGTCGGCGAAAACGTTTGACACCGAGGTACTGTACGCCAATGCAAGGTCCCGGAACGGGGCTGGGGCAGGGGATGGACCAAGGACGGGTAAGAAGACAAACAACACAAAGGCCCGAAAGATACGATCGCGTATTCCGTCACCCCCCCACCGCAAGGAGTACTATGAGGATGACGAAATGAGCTCGATAATGCTGCCAGGTGATAAGGATTGTTTCGTGCGAGCGTGAGACGAATATAACAATAACAGTGATACCATCGCGAGCTCGGGGGAACAGGCCAACCCACACATCTCCGATGAGCAGTACGAAGGCTTAAGGAAGGCGTTCGGTAACCGTCAATCCAACGCGATTGAAATCCCGATGGGTGATGCGGAAGCGAACGAGCTAACGCCGTACTGCACTGCGCAGATGAAGCGAACGATTGAGAATCTGGATACACAAAAGTTTGAGAAAGCTCTCGCGGACAAGTCTATCCCCACGAACGTTCGAACGGTCATCTTCAACGGGGAAATTCCGTGGGACGGAAGGTACAAAGATAAGGAACGCGGAAGCTGCGTGACGATGGTCAAGAACGGCCCGTATGAAGTACTCGTGAAAACAGAGAATGGGAAGGTCACGACGCTGGAGTTTGGGAACGGGTGCGGCGTGATGCGGACAATCAATCCAAAGGAAATGTTTCGAATCGTCCCGAAGGATGACAACGGAGACGAGCAAGACGTCGTCGTCATGGCCTTCGTGGAGTTCTAGGGCGTAATTATTGTAAATCTAAGACTAGTATAACAAGCATTGTCTCTCACTGCGTTTTCCGTTGGTTTGCGGTGAGCGGGTTCAGGCCGAACCCGTTGACGTCTTCTTCCGACCACGTGGCGGGTTGCGAATTCGAGGTGACGTTCGATTGCCGGTTCGTCACGGACGGCATTTGAATCGCGCCCGTGCTCGTGGACCCGGCTTGGGCTTCCACGAACGCCCTCAACGCGTCCCCGTCCCCAGCCGCCGCAATCAAAGTTTCCTTGACGCGCGTAGCCGCTTTCTTTTCGGAACGAATCGTGGACAGGTCGTGAAGCAAACGGTCTAGTTCGGTCGATGACATGTTGGGTAAGCTGAGTAACGTGTCCCGCGCCGCTCGCGTCGTGGGCAGCAACCGGAGCACCACGTCCCTTATGACCCCTAACAGCTCGGCTTGGTGCGCCGAGTTCGTTGGGATCGTTAACCCGGCTAAACACGAGCTCAGCACGGAGCCGCTGACGTCTTCGCGTAAACTTTGGTCCATGGGGGGGAGGTTCAGCTGACTGCCCGGGTCGCCGGACGTGGCGGCGGCGGCGACGACGCCGCGTAGGAACCCAAGCGACTTACCAGCCGCTTCGCTGTCTCCCCACGTCACCGCCGCAACGGCGGTGGCAAGCGCCGCCCTTGCGCACCGGTTCTCACCGCCACCCCCCTCCGCGATTCGTACGCACATCATCCACTCCAGCACGTGCCTCCCGCCTCCGTGCGCCAGCCGCTCGGAGGGCGAAACGTCGGTTCCGGGTGAGCCGCCGTTTTGGTCTTGCGAGAACTGCTTCAGATGACCGGTGAGCCCACTGCCTTTGGTTTTTCGCCCGAACGTCCCTTCTGGGGCGGCGATCAGTTCCAACAGCGCGCAGTGGTCACGAGTCAAATCCCGGGTCACTCGGTCTGAGACGAGCTCGGCCACAGCAGCTGCACCGCCCCCGGCACTCGCGGCCGCCGCGAAACTCAAGTCGTCGCCGTCCATGTCAAAGACGTTGTTTTGGTTCTCGTCCCCATCTTTTGATTTCCGTGAGCGGCTCCACGCGGAGGTTAATCTTTCATGCATGTGAGGGACCAAGCCAGTCGTAAGAGCAGCGTGCCACCGCTGTCGGTGTTGAGCAGGGCACCGCCCTAAAACTGGCCGGATCACAGTGTGCACCAACGCCCTGGCGTGCCGATCCCGCGCGTGAGGAAGCTCGCAGTGCGCTGAGCGGCTCACGCTCGCCGCCACCGCGTCGCTTGCGTAAAACGCACCAGGGGCATGGATGGCTAATAAAGCGGTGACGGCGTACGCGCTGTCTCTCAAACCTCGAAGCCAACTACGAGCAGACGCGGTGGTCTGCGAATCAGGCGGCAAGCCCCCCCCGGAAAGCGCGAACACTTTGGCGGGGCCGTGGATCAAGTGCGCCGCGTTCTCATCTGGGGACATCTCGAGACAACGTTCCAAGCCGGTTCCAGTACTCGTCGCCTCCGCAACGCACGCAGGAGTCCAAGCCCTGTGCGTCGCCCTGCAAATCGCTTCGCTCAGCGTCAACGCCCACTCCAAGTGGTCACTAGCAGGGCACTCTTCGAGCGGGGGCGGGAGTTCCACGGCGCGGCAAATGCCAGAAGGGATGTCTTTGATTTTTTCTTTGTTGGAGTCGCTGGCCATCCCGTTTGTGTTATCACTCGGGTCGTGATCACCACCGCTCCGCCGCAAACATCGCTCGGTGAGCTGGATGTCGTGGAACAGCTCCCAGTGCCTTTTCGACAGCCCCGCGGCGCCGTCGCCGTTCTCGCCCTTGGCGATTTCAGCGAAAGAGGCCAAAGCCGCGACGTTGGGGTGGACTTGGCCTGGTGCGGGGACCCATCTTTGTTGAACGCTTTCCAGGAGCCACCGCAAAACTTCCCGCACGCGCGCCGGCCCGCTCGGACCGGCAACGGCGAGTAACGCCTCCGCGAGCGCCCCGCGTTCGCCGCCGCTGAGACGACCGCTGGAACGCAAACTATCCACCTGGTTCGCGAATCCATGCAGGTGCGCGTTGAACACCTGGGGTTTGAATGTTTTAAATATGGAGAACACGGTGAGAGATGCGTTAAGTCATACGAGACAGAGATACGATTAGTCGTTGAATTCGAAACGACGCTGGAATCAACACAGTAAGCAGGTAGATGGCATCGCGCGTCGACGAGACAACTCGTCGGCCGTCCCTCGGGTCGAATTGCTCATCGACTAATCGACCGGCTCGACGCGAGAATTGGCGCGCGGACACTTTCTCTCGCGCGGCAGCATACGTCGCGCCGAGTAGAAGCTTCGGACGGCGATCTAAGCCACGCAAAAATAATGTGGAAGAAAAAACGAAAGGATGAAGAAAGGGCGTAGTAGGTCTTGAATGGGCAAACATAGTAACCACGCACCTCCGGAGCTGCCGTGCACACCCCTAGTACAGCAGCGCAGACGCGCTGCCTCGCGGCTTGCGCGGTTCTGCCCGCCATGAGCGCGGCTTTCGCGCGTGCGGGCGGCGAGTGGATGTCGTCCGATGGCAATCGACCGAGGATTTCAAACAAGCGGTTAAGAGTCGCCGTGCCCGCGTCCGCCCTTGCGAGCGCGCACCGCCCGAGCGCTTCCAGCAGTCTGGACATTTGCGAAACCCCCACTGGTGTTGTGAGCTCCACGGCTAAGGTCGCGGCGAGCGAAGCATCCAGCGCAGGCATGACCTGCGCGATGGTGTTCCGGTCAGCATCGGTCACTCCCAAAAACGGCAACGCCTGCACCACCGGCTCGACGAAAGAAACGGTTCCTTCAAACGCGCACCCCACAGCGTCGTCCAGCGCGGACCTGCCGTATTCGTCAGAGGAGTTAACCCCTGGTTGTGGGTTTGCGGCTGGATCTAACGCACCACCCAGCTTCACCATCGCAACCGTCCCCGCGACGCAATTTGCAGCCGCGTTCGCCGCCGCCACTGGG
>MDSY01072552.1_pt1 | contig 18034 bp, 20 predicted proteins | sample 811131 | NCBI WGS metagenome assembly MDSY01 (sample SAMN05326643, study PRJNA326480) | marine metagenome | isolation source: seawater | place: Atlantic Ocean: South West | collected 2010
ACACATTGGCACACATCGAGCATAGCTCATGGATTGACAGGCAGTATCAACCGTGTGAATCTCTACGCGAGAATTGATTTAGGTTTGTTCTGAAGGTGCAGAGTCCGTGTGGGGGCACCTTTTAAATCAATGACTTAGCTAATAATTAATATGATTGAGAGTGACCCTTGTGATTTAGTGAGGGTTGCTGTGTGAAGTAACCGTACAGCGTTGACCGCTTTGGGGACCAGTTTTTAAAATCTTCATTACGTTGAGTACCTAATAATCCAAGTTGAGACAGCCCATAGTTACAAATTATATCATGCGCATTAGTTATTTTATAATCATGGTCAAATATGCGCCCTCTGACAAAGAATACTACTTAATAAGTATAAGTTAACATCCCATGATACTAAATTAATCGTGGCATTTCTTCGATATTTAGTGTGTTTAAATAACTTTCAGAAAAATATTCAGAGAGTCTTTCTGCGAACTCTGCAAATGGTTTAAGTGTCAAAAGGTGTTTGGGCATGATTAGTGCGGCTTTACGTACGTACTCGTCCAAACGGAAGCACTTAATTCTGCTTAACACTTCGTCAGATAGGTTAGGCAACAGCGCAATCGGGCTATGGCATGTTGCCATACCGCCAGCCACAAGATCGACAGCGGCTTGATGGGTCATACATGAAAAATAAGGGGATGCATTTGGCAATTTGGAACGAAACCAGTTTTCTGAATGCTCACGCCAGGGAATGCCTGGGCCAACATCAACATAGCGGTTCAAGGCCTCATGAGGATGGCTGACTTGGATGTGTCCAGCGATTAACTCTGTAATTAATTCTTGTGGTATTTTGCGAGGCACCACCCAAACGATCTCATCATCAAAGAGGTGTTGGATATGTAAAGACGACTTATGCTGTTCTGCGCTCATAGCACTTACCACACCACAATTAATACGATGAGTGTTGACCATTTCAACAACTTCAGATGAGCTTAGGGCCCATACGAAATCAAAGCGGGAAAATTGTCCTATTTCTAGTGAGGTTTTCGCTGCTTTTTCTAAAAAGAAACCCCTTAATGACGGCGTCGTTCCAAAGCGCAATTCCGGTTTTCTATCGGAAAATTTGTCTATAAAAGTTGCTTCGGCTGAATCAATCCTTTTGAGAAGATCTTCAGCGGTTCGAAACCAGAATTCTCCAGCCTGCGTAATGTTGACGCCAGGAGTTTGTCCACGGTGGATAAGTTGTGTTCCCAGTATTTCTTCTAACTTAGCCAACTGTTGTGAGATTGTGGGCTGTGCCAGTCCTAGCGATCTACGCGCATTGCTGATTGAGCCTGATAAGACAACTGCACGAAAGACAGCCAATTGTTTCAGTGTGACTTTCATTGCCTAAAATTTCCCATCAATTAGAATATTTGTAAAAATATTAAGATTTCAGGCTTGTTTGCGACATTCTTATTGTTTTTTACAATTTGTGATATTAATCAAATCTATTTATGGTAGATGAATATCAGACAATTTAAAAATTTTCTTTTATTTAGTTTCAGAAAAATAAGTTGTTCATTTTGTATTTTAGAGTTTTTGACAGAAGGTTTCTTGGAATTGGATAATCTTCGTAGAATTTCTATTTGTAGTAGCTCCTGCATCTTTCGTGGTTTTTAACCGTACTTTAAGGTTGCTATTGCGAACGAAGAGTCAACTTCGTCTAATCCGCCCGATGGCACCACGGTTTGGATCGTAGCCACGTGCAGCAAGAACAAAAGCAATGACGGCACAACCAAGCACAACAGTTGCTGCTATGACGTTAAACTTACCATAAGCTGAAAATCTTATTAGTTCGACTGCATGTGTAAATGGGTTGATTGTGGCAATCCAATAGAGCAAGTCCGTACCAGACTCGCGCAGTTTCCATAGGGGGTAGATTGCTGAGGACAAAAAAAACATTGGGAATATTACGAAATTCATCATACCTGCAAAATTTTCGATTTGCCTTGTGTATACTGTGATTAGTAGTCCGATTGAGCCAAGCATGATACCGGATATGAAAATCGCTGGGAGAATTAGAAGCATACCTGGCAATGGCATATAGTAGCCAAAAATTGCAGCCAAGCAGAGAAATACATAAATCTGTAATACTGACAGGATCGTGGCACCCAATATCTTAGCAAAAAGAAGGAAGCTCCGTGGCAATGGTGAAACCAGCATTACCCGCATCACGCCAGACTCTCGATCATAGACTAAGGAAAGTGCAGATTGCATGCATTGAAACAATATGATGATACCGCAAAGCCCTGGAAGGATATATTCTTGGTAAGGAGTGTAGGTTTGATACGGTTCGATAATTGAGATCCCAAGCAGATTTTGCAACCCACTTGCAAATATAAATAGCCAAAGCGATGGGCGTACGATAGCTGAAAGTAGCCTTTCGCGTTGACGTAAGAATTTTACAATCTCACGTTCAGTTACCGCTAAAATCCCAAGCATGTAACTTGACTTAACGGTTTCTAAATTATTTGGCACAGATGAATTCCTGTTCATCATAGCCCAAGGCGTCCAATGTGTTTTTTTGATGCAAAAATCCCTCAAGTGGAGCAACTCCAATAATCGCATTATGAGTAGCCAGCAGTATTGGCATTCGAAGCTGGCCACTCCAGGGGCGGAAGTTCATCTGCCTTCCCTTGGATCCATCCAGGCGTAGTTTGTGTGACCTTAAATAGGCATTAACAGCATCTATTGTAGGATCGTGAGACTTTATAAATGCAGTGAGAACTGCTCGCGTGGCAATCCAGGCGGACCAGTCCTGCCAGGACATACGCCGATTATCAGCAGACATTTTTTCAAACCGTGAATTCATTTGTGGAGCCCCATATCGCTCCAGTGCCCAGTGCCATTCTAACGCGACTAACCCAGTTGCACCAATGACGGGCCGTGGTCGAATGACCTGATATGGAACATATCGGGCATATTCTCCAATTTCATCTGCAATATAAACAGCGTCATAGTTGCGGCGACCACCGGTGATCAATGCGATGTTGTTTTCCTCACGTAACGCAGGGTTTGTGGATAGATCAAAATCGCGGTCGTCAACTATTCGTAATCGATATCTTTTAGCGGACTGCATAAAACTATCAGCGCGCATGGTGTCCCTAGGTGTCTTGCCACGCAAGATTAAAATTTCCTTCCACTTGTAAAGCGTCGCATGTTGCACCAAGGCATCTGCAATCATCCGATCACTAGCCGCAGTATGCAGTAGATTAGAATAGCACTTTGAACGTAACCAATCGTCGGGCGCCGTGGTGTTCAGCACGACGACATCACTATCAGAAAGTGATGCTGCCAAGTTGTCGACCACATTGCCGGGTAGATCTACAATTATATGGGTCACCTCTTCCGCAATCATATTTTGGGCCGCTTGATAAAGGCCTTCTACTTCTACCTTTGCCTCGCTTAGCTTGATCTTTAAACCACGGGCGTTGGCCATAATCTTCATGTCATTTATGGACATTTTAACTGCGCTAAGAGCATCCCCCTGTGCACGCAATTCAATTCGCGCATAGGCAAAACTTTCGTCAAAGCGTGGATCATTTTGGAGACGAAGTAGTCCTATATGGATGTTCTGTGCGCTGAGTGGCAGCGCACAGAACATGATCAATAGGAAGGTCAGCTCTCGAGCAAACATCAGTCGTCAATGATTACGGTATGAGGAACTCTACCGACGGGGATAGACCTAATTGGACGATAGGTGTCCATATCAACTAGAGTTATATCGTCGGACAATCCATTTGCAACAACCGCAGTCTTTTCATCGTGAGAAAGAGCGACTGACCACGCCCTGCGGCCAACTAATACATAGGCAAGAGTTTCTTTGTTTTTAGCATCGATTACCGCAATGTGATTAGCTCGGCCGAGACTGATCAATCCGATTGAACCGTCGCGCGTGAGCGCCATACCGACCGGCGTAACATCTTCTGGCCTGAACCCGGGAGGTAAGAATTCAAGAATATTATTTACCTGGTTTGATTTACGGTCAATTATGTAGATTTCACTAGACAATTCCGCAGAAACCCAAAGTTCACCTGTATCAGGCGTTATGACAAAACGGCGTGGGCGTGTACCAACTATGACGTTGTCAGTTACGACGCCTGTAGCAGCATCCACCACATGAACCATATCCGCAACTTCTGATGCAACATATATAATGCCCTCCGGAGATAGTGCCACGCCCTCTGGCTCCGCACCAGTTGGCACGTTATGTATGGTAATGCGGCTTTCTAGGTCGATGATTTCCATCATCGAATCCTCTTCGTTTGATACATATATCTGCTTCTCATCTGCTGAAAATTCAAAGACTTCTGGGCTTGGTCCAGTTGGGATGCCATCGACGAGCTCAAGAGTTTCAACATCGATTACATCGATGATATCATCATCACCACATGCTACGAAAAGTAGAGTCCTGGCTGCATTGAGCTTCATGTCCCGAGGCCGCCGGGAAGTTTCGATCTTTTTGATAAGATTAAATTTGGCATCAAAAACATAGATGTCATGGCTTTTTTCGTTGCTGACAAAAATCCTACCAGTATCTTTTGCCAGTACTGGATTAGTTAAAATCGCAAAGGCTAATATCAAGCTGAATACACTACGCATAATATTAACGAACTATAAAAGTACCAGACAGGCCACGGTTTTCATACCCGGCTATCCAGAAATTCATATTGCCTGGGCGAATTGGAACAAGCCATATGTCGATGGTGCCCTCATCGTCAAATTCAACAGAGTGCAAGCCAAGCGGCTTCACCTCGAGATCTTCAATTACAACTTGTCCAACCCAAGAGTTACGGAACAAGTCAGGCGCTAAAATCTGAAACTCTTCACCCCCATCATGCACAATTCGCCATCGGTAGTATTTTCCCGTTTCGAGTTCAAACTCACTTTGTGATAACGTCAGTTCGGCGCTGTTAATCATCATATCAGGGAGGCGCGTTGCGCGACTAGCTAAGTTTCCCTCTGCCAGCGCCAATACTGGAAAAAGGCTAATCAAAATACCTATAACTAGAGACCAAATAGAAATTTTCATTAGAAGCTCCCTTAATTAGACATATCATTATTTATACATGCTATTTTCCATCCGTCTTTCAATTTATCGATTGTTATTAGCAATACGTAACATTTGGTGCAGCTATTTGTCTAAGTGGTAACGTCGATTTTAAAATAGTTTAAAAATTAAGAAGTCGCTTAAACTTTACAATTCTCAGTCACCGTTTGAGAGAAATTACTATGACAGAAATAGGCAGATTTTTAAAGTTTTAAGCGTAGAAGGTGAACAAGTATACTTTTCCCCTGATTTATAAAAGTAATTGAAATCCTATTTTTTGCCAATTGGAGAAATACTCATGATACGAAGTAATTTAATGAAAATTCTTGCTGGTAACCTTTTAATAACATGCCTGCTTTTTAATGGGCCACTTTTAGCGGTAACACCACCAAACAACCCTTTAGAGGTGACTGTGGGAATGTTAAAATTTGGTACCGCACGCTGGGAAATGCAAGTTATTAAAGACAATAAGCTGGATGAAAAGTTTGGAATTGACCTTAAATTGATGGATGTCGCCGGTAAACAAGCGAGCCATGTCGCCTTGATGGCAGGCGAAGCTGACATTGTGCTATCTGATTTTCTTTGGGTCGCGGCTTTGCGTAGTCAAGGTGAAGGCTTCACACTTGTTCCACATTCCTATGCTGTTGGAGGCCTTATTGTTCCTGTAAATGGTGGTATTAACAGTCTGGCTGATCTTCCTGGCAAAACCATTGGTATCGCTGGTGGCCCAGTCGACAAAAGCTGGGTTGCTTTGCAAGCTTATTATTTGAAAAAAACTGGAGATACGCTTGCTAACAAAGTTGATGCCAGGTTTGGTGCACCACCCCTTATAAATGAGTTGCTGGCTGAAGGTCAGATTGATGCATCCCTTAACTTTTGGCATTGGAACGCGCGTGCTAAGGCTGCTGGGAACGTTGAATTGGTGTCGGTTGCATCCATGATGGACGAGATGGGAATTAACCCTAAACCACCACTACTAGGCTGGGTGTTTCGTGACTCAGCTGCCGAAGAGCGCCCAGATGCGATTAAGGGCTTCATGGACGCTTCATTTGCCGCAAAGGAGCTTTTGCTGAATGACGACGCAGTTTGGGAAACCCTTCGTGGAAAAATGAAAGCCACTGACAATGACTTACTTTTTGAAAAGTTACGTGATGACTATCGTGCTGGTATCTTGAAAGAGTATAATGCTGAAACGATTTCGGCGGCGGCTGCATCGTTTGCAATTATGGCTGAAATTGGAGGTGAAGATCTTGTCGGTGACAGCAAAACCATGGATCCTGGAACTTTTTGGACTGGCTACAACCGATGAGCGTCTCGTGGGTTTGACTCCCTAATGGAAATAACTGCCTACCAAATTCGAAAGCCATTTTTATCGTTGGAGTGGCTTTCTATTCCTTTGCTTTTATTGATTTGGCAATTGTTGGCTATCTGGGTTGCGCATCGGTTATTCCCAACACCAATTGATGTTTTTATTGAGCTTGTAGAACTCGCTGGAAAAAAGCGCATATTTGAAGACATGGGTAAAACTCTAAGTCGCGCCGCCATAGCGTTTGTAGTTGCAATGCTTTTTGGCATTCTCATTGGTGGCCTGCTGGGCCGCTTTCGAAGTCTGGATCGTTTGTTTGCTAATTGGGTGCTTATCGGTTTGAACATCCCGGCAATTGTTGTAGCGATCACTTGCTATATCTGGCTGGGCCTAAGCGAATTTGCCCTTATTTTGGCGGTGGTGATAAATAAAACGCCGTTGGTTTCAGTTACAATTCGCGAGGGCGTGCGCTCGTTAGATCATGGATTCGGTGAGCTGGCGCAAGTTTATCGCGTGCCATTCCAGCGACAGGTTCAGCACTTTATTATTCCACAACTTATGCCCTATGTGTTGACGGCAGCGCGCACTGGTCTGTCTTTAATCTGGAAGATAGTGCTGGTATTTGAAGTACTGGGCAGTGACGGAGGTGTTGGATTTCGTATTGGTATTTTTTTTCAAACTTTTAATATTACTGGAATCTTAGCCTACACTAGTGCTTTTATGATGGTTGTGATCCTGCTGGAATATCTGGTACTTAGGCAGGCTGAGAAAAGGGTATTGGGATGGCGACCGGCGCAGATGTCCTGATTAATATAAGTTGCAAAGATTTTGGCGAGAAAGCAACGCTGTTTGTTGACCTGTCATTACACATACCGGCTGGGCAAGTGGCTGCACTAGTTGGGCCATCGGGTGTGGGAAAATCCACATTGCTGCGGATGGTTGCGGGCATAGACACCGAGTTTGAGGGCTCGCTGACTATTGACAATGCCCAACCAGATCGAGCTGGTATTCCGGGGTTTGTTTTTCAGGATCCCCGTTTATTACCGTGGGAAACTGCGTTTGGAAACCTGATGGCGGTCAAACCTGATCTTGATGTGGGCCACGTACGCCAGCTTTTTGCAGATCTAGGGCTAGCAGATGCAGAGGATAAGCTGCCGGCTGAATTGTCAGGCGGTATGCAGAGGCGCGTGGCGTTGGCACGTGCATTGGTGGTACAACCCACCTTGTTATTACTGGATGAACCCTTCGTGTCAGTTGACCGCAAACTTGCAAATGAATTACGTAGATTGTTGGTGCAAATAATTGATAACTATAAGCCCACAGTTTTACTGGTGACACATGACGCGCGCGACGCAGCTGAACTGGCGGATCGTACGATTACCCTGCGCGGACGGCCCGCCCAAATCTATGATGAATTACTGATTGATCGGCCACGGCGTGATCGTGATCGTGCTTACATCAGCCGCAAGGTTGTAGAAATAGAACGCGATGAGGAGGAGGTATGAACGCGGGTGATATCGTTTTATCAATGACAGCTGTGCACAAATCCTATGGGTCTATGACGGCCTTAAACGGGGTCAGTTTTGAGGTTCGGGCGGGTGAATATGTTGGGCTGATCGGACCAAATGGTGCTGGGAAATCAACTTTGTTTCAAATTATTACTGGTCTATTTGCAGCTGAAGAAGGTGAGGTTGAGGTACTAGGTCAAACCTTTCGAAAAAATGGTTCAAAATTGTTGGCACGGGTGGGTGTCGTGTTTCAGGCTCGTTCGGTCGACATGGATATGAGTATCGAGGAAAATCTGCGTTTTCACGGACGACTATTTGGGCTGCGTAGTGGAGCGTTGAACCGTAGGCTTAGCTTGCTCACGGAGCAATTTGGCCTCAGCGATCTCCAAAAACGTAAGGTACGCCAATTGTCGGGTGGCCAGCAGCGCAAGGTCGAGATTGCAAGAGCTATGCTAAACCAACCCCGTCTGTTAATTATGGACGAACCTTCGGCAGGTCTTGATCCACATTCTCGCAGATCGTTGGTTAAAGACATGCAATCTTTGGCTCGGCACGCAGGAGTGGCGATCCTCTGGGCCACACATCTCGTAGATGAGGTTGAAAACGCTGATCGTATTATACTTCTGCATAATGGGAAGATTGTAGGTAATGACACACCGTCAGGGATTTGCAATATGGCAGGAAGTAGCGATCTTACGGAAGCCTATTCAAGCCTAATAAAAGATAAGAAATGAGTTTGTATTTAACGAAATTCCTTAGATAAATTGGACTCAGGCAATAAATGCCAAACATATCTGCTTGGTATAAAAGCCATCGGTCATGAGAAAATATTTAATCTTTCAATATCCCAGATTGTATTTTTTGTTATTCATTTTGTGTCAGCAATCGGTAAGCATTAAAAAAGTTTGTTAGGCTTAGAACCAGTTAAATGACAGAGACAGGAGAGACCATGACACAAGGTGATGAGCGAGGATCCAATGGCATTGGTTTAGGGGAATGGATTTTCCGTATCCTGCTAGTAGCTGGCGGGGCTTACATGGTTTATTCATGGTTTGAGCCTTGGTGGAGTGCAAAAATCCTTGTTTTGCCGGGGGAGGACCACATGGTAATGCGCCCTTGGGGGATTGAAGTCGTTTCTCAAGTTAGGAAAAATGCTGAAGCTTCTCTCTGGTCCATGCCGTGGTTCTTTGGGCCATTCATGTGGGCGTATCTGACTGTATGCATGTTAGCTCTTGTAGCCAGCCTGTTCGTTAAACGGCAAATTTCATTTGCCTCCATTAAGTTGCCAAAGTTTAAACTACCACTTGCTACGGTTCTGATCGGCTTTGTTGGTATGTCATACTTGGTCGCCGTTGTCCTTGCGTATGTAATTGGTGATCTGCGGGCTGAAATGGCCGATAGCAATTTCATTGGTAAATCGAAAGTTGTACACTCTATGACCGGTAACAAGGTCAAGATGGTTTCGGATTTAAAAGATGGCTACTGGTTGGCTCTGTACGCCGGTCCTTTGTTAATTCTCTTGGCCCTGCTTCGTGGCATGTTTGTTGGCAAGCCAAAGGTATAGGATAGTATTCGATACTGCTAACTAATTTTGGTAGAATTGAGTAGTTAGATGCTTATTTGATATCGAAAAAATATTTAGGCTCATTATAATTGAGCATAATAATTCCGGTCTTTATTGCTGGAATTTTTCTAGTGTTTCTGAGCTATATTTTATATCGCCTTTTGTGACGTGGTGATTGTTTATGCTCGGTAAAATTTATTATGGAAATCAGTGCTATTGGCTCTGTGATCGACTTTACCCTTATTCTAGAACCGTAAAGTCAGTTTTTTGATCTTTAGTGAAGTTTTATCGTTTAAAAATAACAAGAACAGTAAGGCAATCGTAATATTTTTGGGCGAATAACTCTTAAATATCTATTTATCGAGACGGATTTGATTTTCGCTGGTTGCGATGCGAATCCGCAAGCTATGGGCTCGGATCGCATAGGTAGATCTGACTAATTACCTAAGCCTTTTAATTAATAATTTTTTGATTACTGTCTGCCATCCTCCAACCCAAAGTTCATAGCAGAACGAAGCCGTCTGCTGTAAATGGCAATAATACTTATTGAAGATTCCACTTCTTATTGATGCCAACATGTTCACACTGAGTTTTATTATAATTTGAGTGATCTAATCTTGGGGAGGCACACAATGATAAGGAAATATTATATTGCTGGATTGGCGGCTATTACCGCTGCTGGTTTGGCTGGTACTACTGTTACTGCCGAAGTGACGGCTGAACGGCTCGAGTCTGCAAATTCTGAGTCTGAAATCGAAAACTGGCTTATGGTTCACAAGTCCTACGACTCCAATCGTTATTCTGCATTGAACCAGATCAATGCTGGCAACGTTGGAAATTTGAGCCTAGCCTTCGCCATACCGATTGGTGGGTTGGAGCCTTCTGGGTTTGGTATTGGATACATGGAGGGTACACCTCTGGTCGATAACGGATTCATGTACGTTTCCGATCCTTGGGGTACTCCCTATAAAATTGATGTATCCTCTGGCAACCACGGCCAGGTTCTTTGGGTTTGCGATACTGATATCGAAAAGGATGCCACTGCTGGGGTGCTCTTGGCTAACCGTGGCTTAGCACTTTCGGGAAACAATGTTATCACCGCGCTGAGCGATGGCCGCGTTGTAGCCTGTGACGATGAAACGGGCGAAGTCGTCTGGGATCAGAAGGTTGGTAAAGATACAGGTGAAGGCTTCACTAGTGCACCGTTGGCGTTCGACGATGATAAAGTCTTGGTAGGCCAGTCCTATGGTGACTGGGCAACCCGTGGCTGGCTTGCGGCTCTGGATACCAATACTGGTGAAGAACTGTGGCGCTTTTACACTATACCTGAACCGGGCATGCCGGGTGCAGAAACCTGGAAATGCGAAGAAACTGGCAACCCTGATTGTTGGAAGACCGGCGGTGGTTCGTTATGGGTGACTGGCTCATATGATCCGGCAACGAGGACGACCTACTGGGGGACTGGTAACCCTGTTCCGATGTTTGACCCTGAATTCCGTCCAGGAGACAATCTGTACACCAACTCTACTGTTGCGATTGATGTGGATTCTGGGAAACTGAATTGGCATTTTCAATACACTCCTGGTGATTACCTGGACTATGACGAGGTCGGAATACAGCTCTTGATGGACGTCAATATTGATGGTGAGGACCGTAAGGTCTTGTCGCACTTTGGCCGAAACGGTATCTTCTATTCGTTAGATCGTAACAATGGTTCCTACATTCAGTCAGCGGTGTATGTCAACGATATGGACTGGACTGAAGGCATTGACCCGAAGACTGGTATGCCTTTAGAATATGATCCCTCTAAGTCGCTTCAAACTTACGCCACCAAAGCGCTCAGACGTGGAGAAGGCAAGATCGAAAATTGTCCGCATATGGGAGGTGGTGTAAACTTCTATCCAACTGCCTATAATCCTGTCACTGGCACGGCATACGGTGCGGGTCAGGAAGGATGTTCTGAAATTGAGGCGGCAGCGACTGATCCTGATGAAATCCCAGCAGGTGTTGTTATTCTTGGTGGAACTTTCTCGTCTATCGGTGAGGTTAGTGGCTCAATTGCGGCGGTTGACGTAGCTTCTGGCGTGCAGACTGTGAAGCACGAAACACCATTCCCGAACAATAGCGGTGTGTTGGTGTCTCCGGAGCTGGTGTGGACGGGCCATCTTGACGGCACCATCTCTGCATATGACGGCACGACCCTGAACGAGGTTTGGTCTGCGAATGTTGGTACTGCCTTTAGGGCACCGCCGATGACATACGCTGTTGATGGCAAGCAGTATGTAGCCATTGCGGGTGGTAACATCGGATCGAACCATGGAGGACGTGCGGAACTGGAAAACATACAGGCAGCTAATATGATCTGGGTATTTGCAGTCAATTGAACTCAAACCATACTTTGCCGGGCAACTAAGGTTGGCCGGCATTTTCGTCTCTTTGTGTTGGTCCAAACTGGAGAAAAAAATTGCCTTCGTACTGTTCTGAAAGCGCCTCACCTACTTTTACCTACATGGGGCAAACATGACTCTGCCTTATCAGGCAGGTTATCTCCTTGGGGATCAAAAGCGAAATATTATTAGGGTCAAAATAGGCCCAATGGCTGGTATAAATCTAACCAAGAAATTAGCCACCCGTGTCGCGGTTCTGCGGAACAATGCGACCGACCAGGATAAACGTTTCTTTGGAGATGTACGGACTTTTTTAAGAATTCGTCCGTTCGGGTATGAGGAAGGTTGAAGCAAGGTGGCGATGGGCAGAAAAACCACTATTACTTTCTTTTGCATATGCCTTTTGGCTCATGCAGCAGATGGTCAGGTGCGGGTAGAACCTCTTTTTTCTATATGGGATGTAAAATTGGGGCAACCTGTCTCACAAGTACCTGATTTTGAGGTTGGCGAAATCGCCTGTGGCACTGCTGGAGGCCCCCAGGGAAAATCTCTCAAGTCTTTTAGTGACTTTCAAACCTGCAAGGCTGAACAGTCTGAGCTTCGAGAGGTTGCGTTTACTTATGACGATGAACAGGATTACATCGCGCTTGCACTTAGTTCAGAGCACAGGTTCCTTTACGGTGGCACTTCGGCGTACGCGCATCCTGTGATTGTTTCCCTGCTCGTAGATCCCCTAGGCGTTGTTCAGGGTCGCCGTATTTTTACTGACGATCGCATTAATGACAGGGAACGGCGGACGGCTGTCACACTGATACGCAATTTAAAGGCACGCTACGGCAAATGGTCACTTAGCTGTACTGATATACCCATGAAAGAAGGCGAACAGCCTGTCGGTAGCCTGTTCATCCATGAGCGGTGCACGGGGAAGTCACCTGACGGTAGCACTCAGATTGCTATGGAAGCCAGCTATTTACGCAAGAAGGGACAGCGAGGTGTCAATCGAGAATCCCAAGCGGTCAACAAAGGGTACTTTGAGAGCCAGAGTAGATATGAGGAAATACTATACCCCTACAGCCCTGTGGAATCACAATGAACTTAGTTTTTCAACCGACCATTTGCCATTATATTACCACTCATAGTGGCCGTGGAGAAGTCCACATTTCTGGTTGCCGCAGTGGTAAATCGGTTTCCAGTGATAATTGCCCCTTCCACTTTAGCCCTTCGCAAATCAGATCCATAAAAGTCACTCAGCGAAATCGTTGTATCGACAAAACTTGCTCTGCTTGCTTTGACCTTAATAAAGACGGAAGACTGAATGATCGCACCATCAAACAGACTGCGTCCAAGATGTGCTCCTTTCAGGTTGGTTCGCAGAAGCGAAGAATTTCTGAAATCAGAACTATTGGCCATAACATTGTACATAATGGCGCGGTCCAGAACCGCGTCCGTAAGCTTCGCCGAGGTGAGCCGCGCTGTCTGCATCATAGCGCCAGTAAGATTAGCACCGCTGAGATCAGCCCCGGACATCTGTGCGCCATAAAACATCGCACGCGAATAATTGCCCTTACCCATCTGGGCCTGGGTCAAGTTGGCCTTGTTAAAATTAGCATCAGTAGCATCAACACCAGTCAGAATGGCTCCACGCAACGTGGCCCGATGGAATGTTGCGTTAGCCAGGTTAGCGCCTGTCAGGTTGGCACCGGTAAGATCTGCCTTCTTAAAATTTGCGCCTTGGAGATCGCAACCCTCACAATTCTTGATTTTTCCTGCAATAAAATCTGCCAGTTGATCCGCAAAGACTGGCCCCGCAAATATAGCCAGGCCTGCCGCCAGCACGATGCGCATTTTGAGTCTCTTCCAACTTACAAAGGTTATACACATGCCTACTGATATAGGTCGCGTACCCCGTTTGCACAAATTCCTGCCATTGGCCTTTTCAATAGTGGTCCTAATATCTCTCGTATTGACCAGCACAGTGCAAGCTCAACTGGCAGAAGGCAAAATCAAAGGCATGCCAGCTGTCATTGACGCTGATATACTCAAATTTGGCCAGCAACGAGTAATACTATGGGGCATTGATGCGCCTGAAAGGCCACAGAATTGTCGGATGAGCGGCAAGCCCTGGGGTTGCCATGAAGTGGCCAAGCGCCACTTGCAGTTATTGGCAGGGCGGGGTGAAGTAACATGTGTTTTAAAGGGTAGCCCCGACCGCCTTGGCCGTCACTTTGGTGTCTGTACAAGCGGTGGGCAAGATTTGAATGCGGAAATGGTGAAAGCAGGGGTGGCGTTAGCTTTTGAGAAACAGTCTGACCTTTATTTTCCACAGATGCTGGAGGCAATCAGTGCCGGAGTAGGGTTGTGGCAGGTAGGTGTGAAGTTTGAAGAACCCTGGATCTTCCGCCTACGCGAGACACCTGGTGGATTAAGATAGGATAGAATATGGTACAACTTGCTGACGTAATTGCTACTCCAAGCCGCGACGGTGCCTTCGACGCGGTATTTAAATGGGTGCTTCTTATGGCGCTTATCACTTTAGGAGCTGTGGTGTCCTATGACTATGGGCTGCTGACCTATCTGTTCGCTGCTGACAGATCGAGGATTACAGTGCTGATTGCGGTACTTTATGTTGGGTTCTCGGTGCATTGCATTTGGATTTTAGTGGAACTGGCCCGTGAATACCGATGCGCGCTGAAAGTGAAGGCGCAATTGGCGATGGCTATAAAAGTGACTGATATACCGATTGGTGGCGGTTTGATCGATCAATACTTAGCTGATGTAATTAGCTCCCGTGAAAATCCAGGCGAGGTGGAAGGCAACGCGCATCTGTTGATGACTAGCCTAGGCGCGTCTTTCAGGCGGCGGACCAAGATTGGTACCTATGGCGCAGACCTACTTTACAAACTTGGCATGTTGGGAACTATGGTCGGCTTTGTTATGATGCTTAATTCCATGGGGGATATTTCAAATTTTGATGTCGATACATTGCGTGGTGCCCTGCAGGACATGATCGCTGGCATGGCGGTATCGCTTCTCACAACGATTGCAGGTCTGATCGGTGGCATTCTTGTGAGACTGGAATATAACATAGCCGAAGCACTCGTGACTGATATCAGTCAAACTACTGTCAGCTTCACCGAAACCTCACTTCTGCCTCTTTTAGCTCGTAAGGGGCGTGGAGCCACAAGTGATGTTTGAAGAGGAAGTAGAACCAGATTTCGAGATCTTCTCGGCGCTGCTTTTCAATGCTCTGAAGGCGATTACCTTCATGTTTTTTATAAGCTTCGCTATGATTAACAAACCTGCTGACGAGGGCAAAGTGGACCCTAAGGCTGAGATGCTAGTAACCGTCTCTTGGCCCGACAACAACCCTGATGATGTGGATACCTATGTTGAGGATCCGGCGGGCAATGTGATTTGGTACAATCAGCGAGAAGCTGGGCTAATGCACCTCGATCGTGATGATAGAGGTATGTTCAAAGATGTAATGCTATTTAATGACAAAGAAGTGATTAATCCTTTAAACCAGGAAATTATCAGCTTCCGTGGACTGGAGGACGGCGAATATGTTGTCAATGTAGTTCACTACATAGCTAATGGGGCGGCGCCACTGCCAGTGACGGTAAAGGTAGAAAAGCTAAACCCTTCGGTCAAAGTGATCTATTATCAGGCACTGAGCCTTACTGGCAATGGTAATGAACAGACGGCCATACGTTTTACGCTTAAAGGTGAGGATGTAATTGATCTGAATAACAGGCAAAAAAGCCTAGTGGAACTGACCCGCCGTGGTGGGGGCAAAGGTGGCCCTGCCAATAGTGGTAGCCAGGGTTTAATTGATGCCACAACTGGACAAACTACCGGTGGTACGGTGGACCAACCATGAGCATGACCTACGCTATTCTTGCTTTAACTGCATCCTATGCGTTGGTTGCTTCCTTATTGGCTTATTTAGTACTGCTCACTCGCATTCACTGGCTACTGAAGTTTCTGGCCACAGTAGCAACCGTGGTGGCTATTCCCCTTACTTTTTGGGGGGTAGGAGAATTGCGTGGACTGCCTTCAGACAGCGAAATTCCTTTTAGCTTTCGCCTGCTCTGGGCTGAAGTGGTTGAACCAAACACCCTTCAGGGTGAGAAGGGGCATGTTTATCTGTGGTTGCTAAGGCTTGATTCAGATAATTTCCCGGTTGGTCTGCCTCGTGCTTATCAGTTGCCATATTCTGATGAGTTGCAGATTAAGGTTAGTGATGCCACGGGAATGATTTCTGATGGAGAACAGGTTCAGGGTGTGATCGACGCCAAAAACCCGCTGCCCGAAGCTACGCCTGAGGAACTGGCTGCCGAAATTGAAGCGGAAGAGAACGAAACCCAACTGGGCGGGGGGCAAACCGTGGGCGAGCGGATTTCCAATTTTGACGCGTCACTGATAACCTTCGGTACTGAGGCAGCTCCAATCACGCCTGCCAAGTCTCCATGATCGGCAGCCCTTAGCTGGGTGTGAAGTAAGCCATCTCTTTACGTAGGTGGCGATTGTTATTCATGACGATAGTAAGGGTGAGATGTAACTAGTTAGGCTCGTCATTGTAAATTTAAATTCTAGTTATTGGCTTTTCCAATCTCCGGCTGCAATAGCTTTTATAAATCAGGGAGAAAACATCGTGCGACTTTGGAGCCTTCTATTATCAGTTAGCCTTATGGTAACATCAGGTCTTGGTCTACTCGTGCTTTCTGGTAGTGCAATAAGCCTAATTGCTCCCCCTCTTGAGGCACGACTTGTGGTGCAAAACTTTCCAATGCCTAATGATTTTGGAATTGATCCCGATCGTGTTGCGCAGTTCATGGTTGAGAAGTTGGACCAACGAATGGATGATGATATCGGAATACGGTTGAGCCTTAAGGCTGAAGTAATAAAAAGTATAAAAGAATTAGCGCTACCCAGGCTGATGAATGCTGTAGTGGTGAAAGCAATGATGCGAGAGATCCCAGAACTTTCAGCTATTCTTGACCTCGGAGCTTTTCACCTTTCAGTGAGTGGACAAATTTCTACTACAGAAGTTGTTAAAGATGTGGCGCTGACAGTGCCGGGTGCGCTTTTGGCAGAGGTTGACGGCGAACGGACCGAGGTTACGGCCACATCAACTGGGATTACTGCGCTTGTGCTGGGTGATATGGTCCCTGATCAGGTGCACCAAGTGACAATCTGGTTAGGCGAGTCTGCGCTTGAGAACGATCTTGGAAAATCTATCAGGGTTGGCGCTGATAGGGGTGTGCGAGGACGGGTGCTTCTGTGGGGTACGCAGGGATGGTTCGGCGCAGATTTAGAGGCGTTGCGTTGGTCACGATGGCTGGTAGGGGCGGTTCTAGGAGGAACGCTCTTGTTTGGAGTTGTAAGCCTTCTCTTAGTCCTATTCACAGCACGTCAGGTACAAGTACGCCGCTCTCATGAGCGAATACGATTTTGAGATAGGTCTTATTAAATACAAATGTACGTTATGGGCGATCAATATTTAATAATTTCCGAAGGAAAGGATAAAGGATTTGTTGTTATTATTCTTGTTTTTAGCCTTTTCATTACCGGTTTATAAATTCTTTCATTAACTCAGTTTCTTTTAATTGTTTGTCGAGCAATCTTTTTATTACATCTGTTATTGAAACAAGCCCTAATAACCTGTGTTCGTCCATTATTGGCACATGACGAATGTTATTTTTAACCATCAATTCCATTAAGCCAGAGGACGTAACGTCTTGACTTGCAGAAATTAAGGTCGCGGTCATAAGGTCTTGGGCCGTACATTCTTTGATAGACTTCTCGAACGAAAGATGACGAACAACATCTCTTTCTGACAATATCCCTGCAACCTTTTTAAATTCATTTACCACAATCAAGGTTCCACTAGGCGCTTTCGTTAGAGCTTTTGCTATATCAAGAAAGTTTTTATTGATGTCTATTGTGGGGCAACCTTTACGTACTACTATTTCTATGAACGGGGTCACAAGAAATTCTCCTGACTATTTATATTAAATAATTTATTATCATCTTAAACCATTGCTTTGACAAATTTTATGAATTCAAATTCTAAATTCATCTTAAGGTGGGTGTTGTCAGACAAACTTGACGGTTTCGCGGTTGATCCCTATTTTTGGTAAATGACAACACATCCTCCCTTTAAATATTTCAAGACTTCACCTGAAATCATCCGA
>MDSY01096443.1_pt1 | contig 18033 bp, 19 predicted proteins | sample 811131 | NCBI WGS metagenome assembly MDSY01 (sample SAMN05326643, study PRJNA326480) | marine metagenome | isolation source: seawater | place: Atlantic Ocean: South West | collected 2010
TCTCAATTTTTAAAAGTTCCAATAATTTATTTTTTTGAAGATTTTAAGGAATTCAAAGATATTCAATCAGCTGATGGTATGGAAGATGATTTAAATTACTCGTTTTTAAGTCGTACATTTTTATCTCTTTCAAAACCTCAAAAAGAGAAAATTTTACAAATTTTAAATAATACTTCTAAATTTGAAAAAGTAGGATAATTGGCTCCTCGGGCAGGACTCGAACCTGCGACCAATTGATTAACAGTCAACTGCTCTACCAACTGAGCTACCGAGGAATAAAAAAGCAACATACTTTTTTTAAGAAAATAAAACAACTTAATTTTTTGTGGAGGCCACGTCCAGAATCGAACTGGAATAAAAGGATTTGCAATCCTGCGTATAACCATTCTACCACGTGGCCATTATTCATTAATATAAATCATTTAAAGCATTTAATTATTTTAATAAAGGGAAATCTAACTATTTAAGGTTGTAGACCTTTTGATATAAAGTAATTTAGTTAATAGTTAAAAAATATGGAATTTAAGAAATATAATCACCTCAAAGAAGAAAAAAAAATCTCTGAATATTGGATTAGGAATGGGTGTTTTAAACCCAAAAAAGGAAAATCTAATAAAAAATTTTCTGTTGTTATACCACCACCTAATATTACTGGAAGATTGCATATGGGCCATGCTTTAAATAACAGCCTTCAGGATGTGCTTGTTCGTTTTAATAGAATGAAAGGTCACGAAACATTGTGGCAACCAGGAACAGACCATGCTGGTATAGCCACTCAAGCTATTGTTGAAAAAAATCTTGCAAAAGAGGGTTTAAATAAGAAAGATTTAGGAAGAGATAAATTTATAGAAAGAGTTTGGAAATGGAAAGAAGAGTCTGGTGAAATAATATTAGAACAACTTAAAAAACTCGGTTGTTCTTGTGATTGGTCAAGAACAAGGTTTACAATGGATGAAGATTTATCAAAAGCTGTTACTAAAGTTTTTGTAGATCTTTATAAAAAAAAACTAATTTATAAAGATAAAAAATTAGTAAATTGGGACACTCAATTACAAACTGCAATATCTGATCTAGAAGTAGTTCAACGTGATGTACAATCTCAACTTTATTATATTGATTATCAAATAAATAATTCAGATAATAAAATCACTATTGCAACTACAAGACCAGAAACAATGATGGGTGATACAGCTATAGCTGTTAATCCAAAGGATGATAGATATAAAAAACTTATTGGCACTAATGTCAATATTCCAATTGTAAACAGGACAATTAAGATTATAGCAGATCATTACGCCGATCCAGAACAAGGTTCAGGTGCAGTTAAAATTACACCTGCTCATGATTTTAATGATTATATTGTAGGTAAAAGAAATAAACTTGAAATTATTAATATATTTGAAAAAAATGGAACAATAAATAAAAATGGTATCAGTGAATTTGTAGGTTTAGATAGATTTGAAGCTAGGAAACTTTTAATAAAAAAACTTAAAGAGAATGGTCAGTTAGTTAAAATTGAGACTATTAAAAACAAAGTTCCTTACGGAGATAGATCTAATACAATTATAGAACCGTTATTAACTAAACAATGGTTTGTAGATGCAAAAAAATTATCAAAAAAACCTATTAAAATTGTAAAAGATAATAAGACATCTTTTTATCCAGAAAATTGGACAAAAACTTTTTTTCAATGGATGAATAATATTGAGCCTTGGTGTGTATCACGTCAAATTTGGTGGGGTCACAGAATACCCGCTTGGTATGACGACAATAAAAATATTTTTGTTGCAGAAAATAAAAAAGATGCTTTAAAATTAGCTAAAAAAAAAAATAAAAAAAAATCTTTTACCCTAAAGCAGGAAACAGATGTTTTAGATACTTGGTTTTCATCTGCTCTATGGCCATTCGCTACTCTAGGCTGGCCATCAAAAACAAAAGAACTTAATAAATTTTATCCAACATCAGTTCTTGTTACCGGGTTTGATATTATATTCTTTTGGGTTGCTAGGATGCTTATGATGGGTAATTTTTTTAATAAACAAACTCCATTTCAAAAAGTCTACGTGCATGCCTTAGTGAGAGATGAAAAAGGACAGAAAATGTCTAAATCAAAAGGTAACGTAATAAATCCACTTGAGCTAATTAATGAATTCGGTGCAGATAGTTTAAGATTTACTTTAATCTCGATGGCGTCTCCTGGAAGAGATGTAAAACTATCTAAAGATAGAGTCACGGGAAACAGGAACTTTATTACAAAAATTTGGAGTGCGAATAATTTCTTAAAATTAAATAATTGCAAATTTGACAAACAAATAAATACAAATTTAATTAAACTTCCAATTAACCAGTGGATATATAATGAATTTACAAAAACACAAAAAATAGTTTCTAAAAATATTGAAATATTCAGATTTGATGAAGCTGCTAAAAATATCTACCAATTTGTATGGCATTCTTATTGTGACTGGTATTTAGAGTTTTTAAAACCAATTTTTACTTCTAAAAACTTATCAGATATCAAAGAAGCTAGATTATTTTCATCCTTTATGATGGCGAATATTTTAAAAATGTTACACCCGTTTATTCCATTTTTTACAGAGTCAGTTTGGTCGAAAAATAATTATAAGAAAACTTTTAAAACAAATTTAATTTCGGCTGATTGGCCTGAATATAAAAAAAATATCAAATATGTTAAAAATCAAACTGATATTAATTATCTTATAGAATTTATAACAAGTATAAGATCTACAAAAGCTGAATTAAAAGTGACACCTAAATTATTCAGTGATGTTTATTTTCCTGAAAAAAATTCAAAACTAAAAATTTTAGTGAAAAAACATTCAACTTTATTCAAACAGGTAGGAAGAATAAATAATATCTTAGAAAAAAAAGAAATTAATTCTATAGAAATAATAACTCTAAATGAAAAAGTTTCTATCAAATTTAGTGAAGATATTGATTTAATTTCTCAAAAAAAAAGTATATTACAAAAATTAGCTAAATTAGAAAAACAATCAAATGCGTTACAAAATAAACTAAATAACCGTGCTTTTTTAAAGAATGCACCCAAAGAAATCATACAAAATGAGAAAAAATCACTAAATGAATTAACTATTGAAGATGAAAAATTAAGAAGTATTGTGTCAAGTATCAATTAAAAATGTCTAAATTTAACAAAAAAAAATTACCAAGCCGTCATACCTCTTTAGGTCCTGAGAGAGCGCCACATAGATCTTTCTATTATGCAATGGGGGAAACAGAACAAGATGTTGCTAAACCTTTTGTTGGAGTAGTTTCCACGTGGAATGAAGCAGCGCCATGTAACACTGCACTTATGAGACAAGCACAATCTGTCAAAAAAGGCGTTAGAGATTCAGGGGGAACACCTAGAGAATTTTGTACAATTACTGTTACAGATGGTATTGCGATGGGTCATGAAGGAATGAAATCATCTTTAATTTCAAGAGAGATAATAGCAGACTCCGCAGAATTAACTGTTAGAGGACATTGTTATGATGCATTAGTTGGAATTGCTGGATGTGATAAATCTTTACCTGGTTTAATGATGTCTATGTTGAGATTAAATGTTCCGAGTGTTTTTATTTATGGCGGCTCAATTTTACCAGGTAGATACAAAGGGAAAGACGTAACAGTAGTAGATGTGTTTGAAGCCGTTGGTAAACATTCTGCAGGAACAATGTCTTCAGAAGAATTAAAAGAGCTAGAATTAGTTGCATGTCCTAGTGCTGGAGCTTGTGGTGGTCAGTTTACTGCTAATACTATGGCATGTGTTTCTGAGGCCATAGGTTTAGCTCTCCCTTACTCAGCTGGAACACCAGCACCTTATGAAGAAAGAGACAAATATGCTTATCAAAGCGGACAAACAGTAATGAATTTAATAGAAAAAAATATTAAACCTAGAGATATCGTTACGAAAAAAGCACTAGAAAATGCAGCTACAATTGTTGCAGCCACAGGAGGCTCTACTAATGCCGCATTACATTTACCTGCATTAGCTAACGAAATAGGAATTAAATTTGATCTGATGGATGTTGCAAAAATTTTTAAAAAAACTCCTTATTTAGCTGATTTAAAACCTGGCGGAAAGTATGTTGCAAAAGATATGTGGGAGGCTGGCGGCGTTCCGATGTTATTAAAAACTTTATTTGACGGTGGCTATATACATGGAGAATGTATGACAGTTACAGGTCGAACAATAAAAGAAAATCTAAAAGATATAAAATTTAACATTAATCAAAAAGTTTTGAGAGAATTTAATAAACCATTATCACCAGATGGAGGGGTAGTAGGCTTAAAAGGAAATTTAGCTCCAGATGGTGGAATTGTAAAAATTGCTGGTTTAAAAAAATTACAATTTACAGGCAAAGCAAGATGTTTTGATAATGAAGAAGATGCGATGAAAGCAGTTCAAAACAATAAATATAAAGATGGAGATGTAATAATTATAAGATACGAAGGTCCAAGAGGTGGTCCAGGCATGCGAGAAATGCTTTCTACAACTGGGGCAATTTATGGTCAAGGAAAAGGTGAAAAAGTTGCTTTGATAACCGATGGAAGATTCTCCGGTGCAACAAGAGGTTTTTGTGTAGGTCATGTAGGACCAGAGGCTGCATTAGGTGGTCCTATAGCGCTCTTACGAAATGGAGATGTAATTGACATTGATGCCAAAAAGGGGACGATAAATGTTCGTCTAACCAAAGCTCAATTAAAATCTAGAAGAAAAAAATGGAAAGAAAAAAAATCCAGCTTTGGGTCAGGAACTTTATGGAAATATGCTCAAACTGTTGGTCCTGCTTATTTAGGCGCACCAACACATCCTGGCAAGAAAAAAGAAGTTAAAGAATATTCAAAAATTTAATGAAAATAAGACCTGTTATTCTTTGTGGTGGTTCAGGAACTAGATTATGGACTAATCAAAAAATCCATCAAGCAAAACAGTTTATTGATTTTGGTAATTGGACATTATTAGGAAAAACCTTAGAGAGAACTAAAAATCAAATATTTGACTCACCACTTATAAGTACAAATTTAAAGTATTTAAAAGAAATAAAAAAACATCTCAAAAAACATAAAATTAAAAAATATAAAATTATTTTAGAACCAGCTAAGATGAATACTGGTCCAGCCATGCTTAGTGCAGCCTTAATAAAAGATGTACCTGATATTCAGCCATTGCTGTTTCTTTCTGCCGATCATTTAATACAAAAAGAAAATATTTTTTATAAAGAAATAAAAAAGAACATAAGGCACCTATCTAATAAAAATACTTTTATTTTTGGAATAAAACCAACAAATGCATCAAGTGAATATGGTTACTTTTTAACTAAAAAAAATAAAAAAGTTAATCAAGTTGTTAAATTTATTGAAAAACCTAACCAATCAAAAGCCAAATATCTTATTACTAAAAGAGGGTATTGGAATTCTGGAATATTTTTTTTAAGAAAGGACTCAATAATTAATAATTTCAAAAAATATCAATTAAAAACATATATCAGTTGTCAAAAAGCTGTTTTAAAATCTAAATGTTTAAAAAACATTCATTATTTAAATAAACAAGCATTTATTAAAAGTGTACCTATGTCTTTTGATAAGGCAATTTTAGAAAAAACAAAAGACATAAATGCCATTAAACTTAACATCCCATGGTCCGACCTCGGTAGTTGGAAAGAAATTTGTAAAATGTTTAATGATAATAAAAGACTATTAATAAAAAAAAAGAATATTTTTTATAGACCTTGGGGCAAATATACAAATCTGTTTAGGGGAAAAAATTTTTTAATTAAAGAATTGTATGTTAAGCCAAAAGGAATTTTAAGTTTACAAAAACATTTCCATAGAAGTGAACATTGGCTAATAACAAAAGGCACTCCTAAAATAACTTTAAATAAAAAAAAATTTACAAAAAATATAAACGAAAATATTTTTATTCCATCGGGAGCCATTCATAGGATAGAAAATCCAAATAAAAAACCTGTTAAAATAATAGAAGCCCAATTGGGATCAGTCTTGAAAGAAACAGATATTATTAGATATCAAGATATTTACGGTAGAGTTAATTAATAATTAGCTCAATTGGAGTATGATCAGATGGTTTAGTTTTTGACCTCGGTTTTTTATTTATATTAACTGACGAGACATTATTAATTAAGTTATTAGATAGAAGAAAATGATCTATTCTCATCCCATAATTCTTTTGCCAAGAACCAGCGAAATAATCCCAAAAAGTATATTCTTGTTTTTTTTTATTTATTAATCTGTATATATCTTTAAAACCTAAATTAATTAATTCTCTATACTTCTTTCTTATTTCCAGTCTACCCAAAGCATCATTTTCATATCTTTTAAAATCATGAACATCTATTTCTTCAGGAATAATATTAAAGTCACCTGCTATTAATAAATTTGTATTTTTGTTTAATCTTTTCTCAATATTATTAATAAATTTTTTTAGCCAATTTTTTTTGTATTCATATTTTGGAGTATCAACAGGGTTACCATTAGGTACATAAATATTTATAAGATCAATTTTCTTTTTTCCTAAAAATATTTCACCTGAAATTATTCTTGACTGCTTTAAATCATCTTTTATAAAATTAGTATTAATATTATCTAATTTCAATTTTGAAACTATCGCTACACCGTTGTAGCTTTTTTGACCAAATACATAAGACTCATATCCAACTTCTTTAAAAATATCTCGTGGAAAAGTTTCTTCTTGTGTTTTTATTTCCTGTAAGAGTAGAACATCTGGTTTAGAGTCTTTTATATAATTTAGAATATTGTCAATTCTAGCCCTAACAGAATTCACATTCCAAGAGACAATCTTCATTAAATTGAAAATGAGAGACCACACCCACAAGACGCAGTAGCTTTAGGATTTGTTATTACAAACGATTCCCCGATCATTTCTTTTTTAAAATCTACAACTGATCCTGATATAATTTCCAGTGAGGCTTTGTCTATAATTGTATTATCAAACATCACATCATCTGAACTTGAATTTTCATCAAAGCCAAAATTATATTTAAAGCCAGAACAACCACCGCCTTTGACTGTTATTCTAAAATACTTTTTTTTACCAGTGTGAGTAATCTTGTTAATCTCATCTTGAGCTTCTTTAGTAAAATTAATATTTTTTTCCATAATTGTAATATAACTAGTATATAATCTATATAGTTAGCATGCAAAATAAATCAATTATCAAGTTATCTAAATTAGCTGTTCCATTTACATCTAGGGGTAGATTTAGAAGAGAAAAAAAAACAACTCTTAGAAATGATTTTCAAAGAGATAGAGATAGAATAATACACTCTACAGCATTTAGAAGGCTTAAACATAAAACGCAAGTTTTTGTTAATACTTCAGGTGATCATTTTAGAACAAGAATAACTCACTCTTTAGAAGTTTCGCAAATAGCTAGAACACTTTCAAAATTTTTTAATTTGAATGAGGATTTATCTGAAACATTAAGCTTGGCTCATGATTTAGGTCACACACCTTTTGGACATGCAGGAGAAGAAGCTCTTAATCAATGTATGATGAAATATGGAGGATTTGACCACAATATTCAAACATTAAGAATAGTGAATATACTAGAAAATAGATATTACAATTTTAACGGTTTAAATCTTACTTTTGAAACTCTTGATGGATTAATAAAACATAATGGGCCAGTAAATAATTTAACTAGATTTAATACAATTCTTGGTAAAAATTTTTTTAAAAATAAGATTAAGTTTTTAAGCAATACATCCTTAGAAGCACAAATAGCCGCAATTTCAGATGACATTGCTTATAATAGTCATGATTTAGAAGATGGATTAAAATCTAATCTATTTAAATTAAATGATCTTAAAAATATCCCAGTACTTAATAAAATTATATCTAAACATAAAAGCAGATTTAAGAAATATTCTATAGATTTAATTGTAAGACAAATCATTAGAGATATAATAAATGAAATGGTTAGTGATGTAATTAGAGCGACAAAGAAAAATATTAAAGTGAATAATATTAAAAATCTTAAAGATGTATACAGCTCAAAGAAGCAGATAGTTTGCTTTTCAAATGGCATGAAAAAATTTGATTTAAAAATAAAAAATTTTTTAAGACAAAAAATGTATTTTCATAAAAGCGTAAATACAAAAACAAACTATGGTAGAAAAATCATTAAAAACTTATTTTTAATAATTAAAAAAGATCCAAAAAAATACATTAATATTAAAAAATATAAAAATTCTAATATAGAAAGAATAATTTGCGATTATATTGCTGGTATGACAGACAGATATGCAATAAATCTATATAAAAAAATTAAATGAATATATTTGAATACTATTTATCAGAAATTAATCATTTAGTACTAAACCACAAAAAAGAACTTAAACTAAATAATCTAGATAACCTGAGAAATATTAATTTAGAGGTTCCCCCGGAACATTTTAATTTTGATTTATCTTGTAATATTTCATTAGTGCTTGGAAAATCAAATCAAATAAATTCATTAAATTTAGCTAAACAATTAAAAAACTTTTTTGAAAGCAATATAAAGGATTTTAAAGATATAGAAATTGCAGGTCCAGGTTTTTTAAATATTAAATTATCAAAGGCAGCAATAATAAATAATATAAATTCAATTTTAAGAAGTAATGACGTGTATGGTTCTAGCAAATCTAATGAGAAATATAATATTGAATTTGTTTCAGCCAACCCGACAGGACCGATGCATGTGGGTCATTGCCGTGGAGCTATATATGGAGATGTTTTAGCAAATCTTCTTATATTTAATGGAAACAAAGTTACAAAAGAGTATTATATCAATGATTATGGCAACCAAATTAAAAATTTTGTTAAGTCCATTTTTTTAAGAATAAGAGAAATTAAATATAACGAAAAATTTCCATTAAATAAAAATCTCTACCCAGGACTTTACATAAAAGAGATAGCACAAAAAATAATAGATAATAATGATAATAATTTTGAAAATTTTGAAAAAATTTTTGAGTTTCTTAAAGAAAAATCACTTCAAGAATCTATGATGTTGATTAAAAATGATTTGCACTTATTAGGTATATTGCACGATAATTTTTTCTCTGAAACAGAACTTGTTAATAGAAATTTAGTTAATAAAGCAGTAAAAAAACTTACTGATAACAAATTCGTTGAAGAAGGTTTTCTCCCACCTCCAAAAGGTGAAAAAGTTGAAAATTGGGAAAAAATTAAAAGATTAATATTTAAATCAACAATGTTTGGCGATGATACAGATAGGGCGTTACAAAAAAATGATGGAACGTGGACCTATTTTGCTAACGACGTTGCTTATCATATGGATAAAGTTAACAGAAATTATAATCATCTGATAAATATTCTTGGAGCGGATCATACAGGATATATTAAAAGAATAACGGCTGCTGTGTTAGCGTTATCAGATAATAAAGTAAAATTAAATTGTAAAGTTTGCCAATTAGTTAAATTATTTAAAAATGGAAAACCTTTTAAAATGTCTAAAAGAGCTGGTGACTTTATTTCAGCTCAAGATCTTCTTAATGAAGTTGGTAAAGATCAAATAAGATTTATGATGCTTAATAGAAGTAATGATGTAGAGTTAGATTTTGATTTTGATAAAGTAAAAGAAAAATCAAAAGATAATCCTGTTTTTTATGTACAGTATGCCTTCGCTAGAATTAATTCACTGCATAGATCTTTAAATATAAATTTAAATAGTAAAATTATTTTAAATGAAGAAGACTTTGAACTAAATGATAATGAAGTAAAAATTATTAGAAAAATATTTGAATGGCCAAAAATAATTGAGTCTGCTTCTAAAAAGTATGAAATTCATAAAATTCCTTTTTATTTGTATGAATTGTCAACTTTATTTCACTCATATTGGAGCAAAGGAAATGACAACAAAAAATATAAATTTATAGAAAATAATAAAATAAAAAGACTTGAAATTTTAGCTATTTTTAATCTCGTAACTATTGTAATACGCAATGGAATGAAAATACTTGGTGTTTCTCTACCAAAAAAAATGTAATGCACAAAGTGTCTAATATATTATTTTCAATAATATTCTTAATTTTTTTTTGGAGTATTTATAATTACTACTCCTCAAATAAAAACATAAATATTAAAGAGTTTAATCGAAATAATATTAATAAGATTATTAACGAAAAACTATCAAATTTACATGTATTACCTAATAATACTAAAAATGTTATCGAATTTAACAACTCTATTTCAGATAAAATAAATACAGAAAAACCAAGAAGTTTTTGGAAATTATTAAAATCTAAATGAAAAAAAAAGCAATTATTGTAAGTATAAAAGGTTTGAGGTTAACAGCAAAAGAAAAAATTCTTTTATCAGATGAATACCCCTGGGGATTAATACTATTCAAAAGAAATATAAAATCTTTGAGTCAAATACAGTTTTTAATAAATGATATAAAAAAATTAACCAAAAATAAAAATTTTCCAATATTAATTGATGAAGAAGGATCAACTGTGTCAAGATTAACCAATATAATTAACCACAATATTTCAGCTAACTATTTTGGAAATTTATATTTAATTAATAAAAAATTATGTATCCAGTTATACAAAAAATATTTAGACTCATTGTGTAAATGCTTAAAAAGAATTGGATTAAATATTAACACTATTCCAGTTCTTGATGTTTTAAGGGTAAAAACTAGTTCGGTTATTGGGACAAGAAGCTTTTCAAACAACCCTGATATTGTAAAAATACTAGGTCAAATTACAGTCAACCATTGTCACAAAAATAAGATAATTTCTGTTATTAAACATATACCAGGTCATGGATGTGCAATTTCAGATAGTCATTATCAAATGCCTAAAGTAAATTTAGATTATAAAGAATTAAATAGAATTGACTTCCACCCATTCAAATATAATTCTGCTATACTGGCAATGACAGCCCATATACTTTTTAAAAAAATTGACCCTTTAAATGTCTCTACTTTTTCAAAAAAAATTATTTCAGAAACGATTAGAAAAAAAATAGGGTTTAAGGGAATTTTAATGTCTGACGATATATCAATGAAAGCTCTAAAATATGACTTAATTACTAATGCTAAAAAGTCATTAGAAGCTGGTTGTAACTTAGTGTTATATTGTGCTGGCAACATAAATGACAACTTTAAATTGATTAAATCTGTTCCATATATTGATGAGTTTACTTCTAAAAAAACTTCAGAAATTTACAAAATTTTAAGGTAAAATTCATTATGGAATCAAATAAAGTGAATCAAATATCTATCGACATTCCAAATTTTAACGGTCCATTAGAAGTACTACTTGATCTTGCAAAAAATCAAAAAGTTGACTTAGCGGATATATCTATAAGTCAATTAGCTGATCAATTTCTAGAATATATTAAACAAAATGATAATTTAAATTTGGAAACAGCATCTGAATTTTTATTAATGGCAACTTGGTTAGCTTACTTAAAATCTAAATTATTATTACCAGAAGATGAAGAAGATGATTTTAAAGCTTTAGAAGTTGCAGAAAAACTTAAATTACAATTAAAAAAATTGGAACTTATTAGAATCTTATCAGATCAAATGTTGAAAAAAAAAAGACTGGGTGTTCATATTTTCTCAAGAGGCATGAAGGGTGGCATTAGATCTATTAACACACCTATCTACGATGTAACTCTTTATGAGTTGTTAAAAACTTATTCTAATATTCAGATGCAGAAAACTTTTAAAAATATAATAATACCTAAACTACCTGTTTTCACCACAGAAGAGGGGATAAAACAAATTAAAAATAATTTAAATAAAATTATTGATTGGAAAAATTTAATAGAATTAATACCTAGTTTTTACTCTAAAAATAAAATGAAAAAAACTGGTATAGCTGGAATTTTTGCTGCAAGCTTAGAGCTAACAAAAGAAGGTGTTGTAAAAGTTACCCAAAAAAAATTATTTGATAAATTAATGATAAAAAAATCTTAATATGAAAAAAAAAAATGATAATATAATCAACTTTCCATCTGCTCCTTCAAAGTTAGAGAGACAGGTTGAAGCAATTTTATTTTCTGCGGCGGAACCACTTGATATTGAAACAATCGAAAAGCGTTTACAGACACATACAAATATTAAAAAAATTTTAGAAAATATTAAAAAAATCTATAAGAGTAGAGGTATTAATTTAGTTTGTATAAAAAACAAATGGTCTTTCAGAACTGCAGAGGATTTATCAAAATTAATGTCATTACAAAAATCGACTCAAAAAAAACTATCAAAAGCTACCATAGAGACTTTGGCAATCATTGTTTATCATCAACCAGTAACCAGATCTGAAATTGAAGAAATTAGAGGTGTTGCCTTTGCATCTAATACTTTAGAAATCTTATTTGAACTAGATTGGGTTAAGCCCTCTGGAAGGAAGGATGTACCTGGGAAACCTATTCAGTATGAAACGACAGAAAATTTTTTAAATCATTTCAATGTTCAAAAATTATCTGACTTACCATCGATTGATGAGCTAGGTTTTGCCGGTTTAATCGATACCACATCTATTGATAAGTCAATTTTTGGTACAGGTAAATTTTTCAAGGAACAATCAATTAATAAAAGACAAAATAATATTTATAAAGATATTGATGAGGCTATAAAAAAAGCTCCTGAAGACGAAAAATAAACATATTTATTTAAGATAATTTGTTGTATAGTAAATCATGGGAAACATTGGTTGGACAGGTATAATCATTATAGCAATTTTAGTTGTAATTCTCTTCGGTAAAGGAAAAATATCAAGTGTTATGGGTGACTTAGCTAAAGGTATAAAAAGTTTTAAAAAAGGCTTGTCTGATGACAGCTCAAGTGATGATAACTCCAATAAGAAATCAGATAACTCAAATTCCGAAAACAAATAATCTAATATGCCTCAAATTGGTTGGTTAGAGATTTTAGCGATAGTAATAATTGCAATTTTAGTTTTAGGACCGAAAGAATTCCCTATTGCTCTCAAAAAAATTGGTTCATATTTTGGAAAATTAAAAAATACAATTAGTAGTTTTCAAAGAGAAATTACATCTGTAACAAAAAATATTGATATTGAGAAAGATATAGCTAATCAAGCCAAATCAAAAAAGGAAAATAATAAAAAAGATGAGCGAGAATAATTCATTTACTAGTCATTTCATTGAACTGCGTTCAAGAATAATTAAAACTATGATTTTTATTCTAATTATTTTTATTATTTCATACACGTTTGCTGAACAGATCTATTCATTTTTAGTTGATCCTTATGCTAATGCAGTCAAAAATGACACAATTTCAAGAAGACTTATTTTTACCGCTTTACATGAAACATTTATTACATATCTTAAAGTGGCTTTTTTTGCGGCAATTTTTTTAGGTAGTCCAGTATTATTAATTCAGGTTTATAAATTTATTGCTCCCGGTTTATATAAAAATGAAAAAAAAGCTCTTTTACCTTATTTAATATCAACGCCTATTCTTTTTTTATTAGGAGGATTATTAGTTTATTATTTAGTGATGCCACTTGCTATTAAATTTTTTTTATCATTTGAAACAGTTGGGTCCAATTCAAGTTTACCCATACAACTTGAAGCTAAAGTTAATGAATATCTATCATTAATAATGAGATTAATTTTTGCATTTGGCATTAGTTTTCAATTACCAATTTTATTAAATTTATTAGCAAGAATTGGTGTTGTTAATTCAAATTATTTAAAAAAAACCAGAAGATATATAATAGTAATAATATTTGCTGTTGCCGCTATCTTAACGCCACCTGACCCAATTACTCAAGTAGGTCTAGCAATACCACTTTTAATACTTTATGAACTATCTATCATAACTGTAAGATTCACTGAAAAAAAAAATAATAAAGAAGATATAGAAGATGCATAATACTAAAGATTTAAGAAAAGATTTAGAAAATTATAAAAAAAAACTAAAAAATAGAAATTTAGATTTTGACATAGAAGAATTTACTAAACTTGATGAATTAAATAGAAACCTTATTATTAAAAAAGAAGCTTTGGAACAGGAAAAAAAAACTATATCTAAAGTAAAAGATAACTTAAATTTTGATAAATCAAAAAAAATTTCACTTGAAATTACTACTCTTATAAAAAAACAAGATGAAAGCCAAAAAAAATTAAATCAAATTCTTTTTTCACTCCCCAATATAGCATCAGAAGACGTTCCGTTAGGTAATGACGATAAATCAAATAAATTAATAAAAAAAGTTGGTAAAATTAAAGATTTTTCATTTAATATAAAATCTCATATTGAAATTGGTTCAAAGCAAAAAAATATTGATTTTGAAACTTCCATTAAATTATCTGGATCAAGATTTGTAGTGTTAAAAGATAAAATTGCTCTTTTAGAAAGAGCTTTAATTAATTTTATGCTAGATACTCATGTTAATGAATTTGAGTACACTGAAATCTCTCCACCTTTAATTGTAAATGAAGATGTTATGTTTGGAACTGGTCAACTCCCAAAATTTGAAGAAGATCAGTTTGAAATAAAATTTGATAGCTCCGATCAAAGAAAATTTTTAATACCTACAGCTGAGGTAGTTTTGACCAATTTAGTAAGAAAATCTACTATTGAAAAAAAACAATTACCGCAGAGATTTGTTGCTTCAACACCATGTTTTAGAAAAGAAGCTGGAAGTTATGGTAAAGACACAAAAGGTATGATTAGACAACATCAGTTTTATAAAGTGGAACTTGTTAGCATTGTAGAGCCAAATAATTGCACTACCGAACTAAATCGTATGTTGGGGTGTGCCGAAAATATTTTAGTAAAACTTGAAATTCCTTATCAAGTAATTTTACTATCAACTGGTGATATGGGGTTTAGCGCAGAAAAAACTTATGATATAGAAGCCTGGATACCTTCTGAAAAAAAATATAGAGAAATCTCGAGTTGCTCATCTTGCGGTTCATTTCAAGCTAGAAGAATGGCCGCTAAATATAAAACGGAGGCTGGTACTGAATTTGTTGGAACCCTTAATGGGTCTGGACTAGCAGTTGGTCGACTTATGATAGCCCTTCTTGAAAACAATCAAAATGAAGATGGAACTGTAAATATTCCTAATGTATTAAAAAAATACATGAAAAATTTGGATAAAATTTAATTATAATTTACTTGTTTATATAAGCCTTTTCCTATAATTGTGTTTTCATGAGTGGACAAGGAATATCACAATTTATACCATTAATTTTAATTTTTATTATTTTTTACTTTTTCCTAATTAGACCTCAGCAAAAAAGAGTTAAAGATCATAAAACTATGGTTGAAGGCTTAAAGAGAGGTGATGAAGTTATCACATCAGGTGGAATAATAGGTACAGTAGAACGTGTAATGGAAGATGACCGTATAGAAGTTTTAATTGGTGAAAATACGAAGGTTCAGATTATTAGATCAACAATTACAAGCTTACTTAAAAAAGAAGAAATAAAAAAATAGTTCTTTTTCGTGTTAAATTTTTCTAAAATAAATACTCTTATAATTTATTTTATTTTTTTTTTTGTTGCTTTTTTTGCTTTTTTAAATTTTCAGGTTAAAGATAATTCATACATTGATAAAAAAATTAATTTAGGTCTCGATCTTCAAGGAGGGTCTTATCTTTTATTAGAAATAAATTCAGATACTTTAATTCAAGAAAAAATCCAAGATAAAGTAATTCCTTTAAAAAAGTTACTTAAAGAAAATAAAATAGATTATTCTAATTTTAAAATTAATAATCAATCTTTATCTTTAAATATAAATGATCTTGATAAATTTGATTTATTATTCAATTCCCGTAAAGATAATCTAGTAAATCCTTATATTGATAATTATAGATCTTATGAATTAGCGTATAAAAAAATCTCTAATAATGAAGTTGAAATTATGTTTTCAAAATATGGTTTACTAACTATTAATAATTCTGCACTTAAACAATCTATTGAGATAGTGAGAAGAAGAATTGATGATGTTGGTACAAAAGAACCAACTATTTTACAACGTGGTGAAAAAAGAATTTTAATTGAACTTCCAGGCTTAAAAGATCCAGAGAGAATTAAAGCTTTGCTTGGAAAAACTGCTCAATTAAATTTTAGATTAGTTAGTGAAAATAGTGAATTTGGCACAGATAAACTAATTTCAGAAAACGGTGAGAAAATAAATGTGAGTAAAAGAATTATTATGAGCGGTGAAAATCTAATAGATGCACAACCTAACATTAACAATCAGAATAATGAACCTACTGTATCATTTACACTTGATAGATTAGGAGCTCAGAAATTTGGTAGAGCAACAACTGATAATGTTGGTAAAAGATTAGCAATAGTTTTAGATGGAGAAATTGTAAGTGCTCCTTCCATTAATGAATCAATCACTTCAGGTAGTGGCATGATTTCTGGGAACTTTTCTTTTCAAGAAGCTACGGACCTTGCTCTGCTTCTAAGATCTGGAGCCTTACCTACGCCTTTAAAAGTTGTTGAAGAAAGAACTGTTGGCCCTGATTTAGGAGAAGATTCAATTAAATCTGGGACAACATCATTAATAATTGGTTTCATATTAGTAATTCTATTTATGTTTTATAAATATAAAATATTTGGATTAATCGCTAATACAGCACTAATTGCAAACTTATTAATGTTGATTGGTATTTTAACAATCTTAGAAGCAACATTAACTTTACCTGGAATAGCAGGGATTATCTTAACAGTTGGTATGGCCGTCGATGCAAATGTTTTAATATTTGAGAGAATTAGAGAAGAACTTAAAACGGAGAAATCTATAATTCATGCTTTTGACACTGGATATTCTAAAGCCAAAATTACTGTTCTTGACGCAAACATAACAACATTAATTGCTGCAATTATATTATTTGCATTTGGCTCAGGACCGGTAAAAGGTTTTGCTATAACTTTAGGTATAGGAATTATTACAACACTATTTACTGCCTATTTTTTAGCACGACACCTAACATCTTTAGTGGTTTTAAATACAAAGAATAAAGAAATTAAAATATAATGAATAAAAAATTTAGTTTTTCATCGAAATTTAGGTTAGCAAATATTTTTTCATTAATTCTTTTTTTATCGAGTATATTATTTATACTATTTAAAGGTTTGAACTATGGTATTGATTTCAAAGGTGGAACTTTAATTGAATTAAGAGCTAACAGTATAGATGTATCAGAAATTAGATCTGAATTAAATAACATGAATTTAGGTGATGTGAATGTAAAAAAATTTGGTCAAGAAGGAGATTTTTTAATTAAAGTCGAGCAAAAAGAAAATGATGAAAATAAAATAATTTCTCAAATTAAAAAAAAATTATCAAATAATTTAAATACAGAAATTAATTTCAGAAGAGTAGAAAATGTTGGACCTAAAGTAAGTTCAGAGTTATTAAAATCAGGAATAATAGCAATTTCTCTATCTTTAGCAGCTATGTTATTTTATATTTGGATTAGATTTGAGTGGCAGTTTAGCATTGGATCTATAATAGCTTTATTTCACGATGTAGTAATTACCTTAGGTATTTTTTCAGTTTTATCTTTAGAGATTAATCTCTCAATAATCGCAGCTGTTTTGACAATAGTAGGTTATTCGATGAATGATACAGTAGTGATTTATGATCGTATTAGAGAAAATTTAAATAAATATAATAGAATAAATATAAGTGAAATTGCAGATCTATCTATCAATGATACTTTAGCAAGAACAATCATTACTTCAATCACCACTTTGCTTGCCCTTTTATCAATATTTATTTTAGGAGGAGAAATTTTAAGAGGTTTTTCTTTTGCGATGATTTTAGGTGTGGTAATAGGAACTTATTCTTCTATTTTTGTAGCATCACCAATGCTAAAATTTTTTAAAGTTACGTATAAAACACTTGAAAAAGAAGAAGAAAAAATAGTTCCTTAATTAATAAAGGTTTTGTGCCGCAACCATTGTTAGTAACATTGGCAGTGATAATAAAGTGTTGGTTCTTGAAAA